>Ga0210059_1011475_pt1 | contig 13545 bp, 5 predicted proteins | sample Ectturendosymbi2_FD_188042 | JGI IMG/M metagenome (GOLD analysis project Ga0210059, IMG submission 188042) | Ecteinascidia turbinata endosymbiont from Florida, USA - Sample 2 (SPAdes) (version 2) | ecosystem: Host-associated > Tunicates > Ascidians > Unclassified | place: Key West, Florida...
CTCGAGAGTTCAGTTTCTGAATTCCTTCTCTGGTTTGCCCTGCCTTGAGCTTGTCAGCCTCTGAAGTAAAACTACTAGTCAGAGCCAAGGGGCTTGATGAGTAAGACTCGCTTTTGAGCATCGACTCCACCGTGCTACAAACTTGATTAGTAACACTTAGTCAGAGCCAAGGGGCTTGATGAGTAAGACTCGCTTTTGAGCATCGACTCCATCGTGCTAATAACTTGACTAAGAATACGACTTGAGCAAGTTTGGTTGAGAGACCAAACTGGCCGCCGCTACTTGACTGCTATTGTCAAAAGACCGATGTCTTGCGCAGCCCTGTAGTATCCTATCCAAGAGGTCGCCTAAGTAAATACCTCTGGGCTTGATCTCTTGAAGAGGAACGATCCAAGTCGTCACGTACACAACCCAGGGATTGGTTTACCCCTCTCCGTTACACCCTGGTTCTTTGTTTACGTGTTGAGTCCATTGGAGGACAGAACGCCGTTCTCTCGGTCATGGAAATGATTGGAGAAGGGACTTTAGTCGCCCTATGTAACTCGATACACTGAGAAAGTAATAAAGTCCTTATGACTCAGCTTTCCCTACCAAAACAATACCCCGAAGTAATCTTAACATACTGATTCTCGGAAATGTAATCACGTGTTAAAGAGAAACATGAATCTTTCCGTGATAAATATGAAAAAGGAAAAAGGCGTTGGTTAGCATGCGTTTTGCAATTACAATCACGACTCAGAGACAGTTTAGCATGCAGGGCCAGCGTAACGTTCATGAGTATTGATATCTTGTAATGTAATAGCATCTAGTCAGTGTTTGAGAGTGTACAGAGTGTATCGCTGTGGTCAACTTCCGTCTGAGAGTCAACCGTATTGAAGGACCACTTTCTTTGGTGAGTTATGTTTATTGTATTATTTGAACTTTATAATAAAAGGAATATCAATTAAATGTGTGTGTCTTTTATATGTAGAAATAGCCGAGAGTAGAAGTCTTTGATAGGGAGGTCAAGCAAACTTAGCTTTTGTGAATACCGTCCTTGCTATATCTATGATCGAACTCACGTAGGAACTTCGGATATAGCTAAATGCGGCATTTGTTTAGTCTAACCCCTAAACATTTCCGTTATATTAGTGACGAAATCAGGGTTTGAAAATTGCTCAAAGATGAATTCCCTGACATAGTATTGTGACACTGCCTCAATCACAGACTTGAACTTGCTGTTGACAATCTACTAAATGCTACCAGCGGCACAAATGTCTTGCAGGTTTTTCTTGAAAGTTTATATTCTTTATATAGCCAGTCACTGAAAAAAATGCGAGAACTTACTGACTGTGCCCCTGATTTGGATATCAGCCTCAAAAAGAATCGGAAAGATGTTTACTATTCGCTGAGTGTCTTCATCTTTCAGAGCGGTATCAGCAGTGAAGCATTGTTTTCCAGCCTTAGCCCAACATTTTCAGAACGCTTCAAAATATGAAACTAGAAAAGTGCAGAAAAAGCTAGATTTTAGGGATTACTTTTCAAATTAGCCCTAATGGCGGACGTCTTCAACGATAAAAAACTTGTCAGAAACCGAAATACCACATTGTCGAAAATCCAAAACTTACTATTCATACAACAGTTATAGAAAGCCTTATTGTTCCTCCGGGAGAGCATTCTATTTTGGCTCAACTTGCAGAAGCAGGGGCGTTTCAGGATGCACAACTGCGAAAAGATAGAGGCCAATCATCAACCAGGCTCAGTTCATTCGAATTGTAGCTGACAACATGAAATAATTAAGGCTCTTCACTAAGGTATCAAACAGAGCAGGCGCGCAATCAGGGGGGGCATTTGGGCATTTCCCCCCAAAAATTTCAAAACTTTGCATAGCAATTTTGACATTTGCAGAAATTTCAAAGAAAAAAGATTAAATTTTTGTTGTTCTAACCATTTAGAAAAGGCTTATTTGAATTTTTCTTTGTCCGACTGGTTGATTATCTCCTTGCAAGATTTATCTTGAGTCAAGCCATCTGATAGAATTTTCGTACATTATTGCTATTTAACCACGAGTACGCTGGAATTGTCAAAACTTGCGAGATAATTTCACATGTTGATATTTCTAAGGCATTTTTTATCCTCTTGTTCATGTACCACTCTGAAAATTTTCTGGAATGCAGTGTGTGTTTACGCTTGGTTTTATTTCTTGCCTATATCTTCTGAGGACGAGAGTTTGCGCAGACTTTCGCAACGTTAATAATAAATACTGCATTTTTATCACATCAGTGGAGCAAAGCTTGCAGCCAGTCGACTATGCCTGGTGACAGAAACAGCACTTTATGACAGAAGCAGCACACATTGTATGACAGAAGCAGCACACAGCAGACAGAAGCAGCACACAGCAGACAGAAACAACACACTATGACAGAAGCAGCACACAGTACACATTGTGTTGTGTGGTTTGTGTTTACGTTTGCCTGGGGTTAATGTAGGCTACTTTTGAAGATTTTTTGCATTTTTTGAATTTATTAGAAAAGCTTTTTCCAACACTTGCCTTGTATTCGACATGGCAGTGCAAATGTGCTGTTGCATTTAGTGGTGCTCAGGTGTCTCTAGTGAGCAATAACGCTAGGTCATATATTTAACGATATTCAGTCCCATCGCCAGGGGGGAGCTTTGCTGGGTTTAGCCACCCAAACAAAGCTCCAGGCCCCCTTAGATTGAAATATAAAACACTAAATCAGTGCACTTTTTGTCAATTTTTAGAATGTCAAGCACCTCTGCACAAACGTAAAACGCCCCTATTGAAGACTATTTGACGATATTCACAAACCTATGTTGGATTTGATAAGGTTAATCACATCAAATCAATGTTCGTTACAACGGAAAGTCACCATGTAGGTGAGACATTTATGTCTGATCCCCTACTTTTGCCTTGGTCCTGTAGTGGCTTCCACACTTTTTAAATTCCAGAATCGCCACTGCTCCGGAGCAGGAGCCACACACATGAAAGCCATGAGCTCCGGAGCTGGAGCCATGTTCATGAAAGAAGAGCTCCGGAGCCGAAGCTGTATCATTTTTACCACGGCTCCGCAGCCCTGCGGTGGAAGCAAGCAAATTGGAAACATCTGCTGCCGAAACTGCCTTATCTCAACCATGTTATAACTCTAATAAGAAAACTGATATCTTATATTCTGGTAACACACATGTCATGGATCTAGCAAACTTACTTAAAAAATTCCATATTCGAGTCAGCCTCAGTCGTCCAAAATCACATCAAATTCGCCTGAAGGTTTCTAAACTAAAAAACACAAATGTTCAGTTATCAATAGATCCTCAAAAATATGTTTCACAACGGTCTAAATTTTGTTTTATTTACATTCAAACATGACACAACCATACCAAGCGCAGAGTGACAGAATTTATGTGGTAACCACATATACGCTAAACTTTATTCGCCTCTTGTGCTAAGACATAGATTAAATGCTGTCGGTTTTTCCATGCGACCGTCACCTGAGGGTTTACGTAACACAGAAATTTGAATACCACGAATGTGCATAAGAACAAGAACTGTTTTCTGACTGCTCAGCTTTAACATTTCTACACTATTTACGGTAAACCATACCTGCTTTTTCCTCTGTGTCTAGGAAGTAATTTACAAATTACACAAAATGAGAGAAGCATTGCATATCAAAAAATGTTATCCTTTGCACTTCAGCACGAGAACTGGAAATGGTGCAAATGCTATTTAAACTATTTTTTGAAAAACAAATTTCATAGCAATTTCAAAAAGTGTCACATCTTAATAAGAAACGAAAAACACTAAAGCAAAATAATTTGCCATGCTAACAGGTTCTCACTGTTTATCACTAAGATCGTTATGCAACCTGCAACAAGCTTGACTAGAAATTGTACACTTTTGACACAGTAATGGTAATCGTTATTTAATACGTAACACATGTAACAATTCAGACTTCCATGCAGGCACATGGCCAAGAGGAAATGTTCATGTGTGGTAGTGTGGTGGTAGTGATGGCTAGCCAAAAGCAAGCGGAAAGAGGATAATTGCTATGAACCTTTGTGGAGAGCTTTGAAATAATTTTCTACATTTGTGCTGTTGTGTTGTGGTATTTATCTTTTTAACACGCGGAAAAGCGGCAGAGGTGTTACATTTAGACGACTCAAGTTGCATTGCCTCACCCATTTTCGGAGATAGTGCAAGTTGCGGTACATAGCCTATATCGCTTTTTGGTTGATTTTTAAATGGTTGTTTTCAAAATGTGCAGTAGATTTTTTGTGGTTTTAAAATGCACATTACAAGGTGGACCAAATGTAAATGTGCTCTTGATTGGTTGTTTACAATTAGGCTATGGCTGAAATTTCGAGACGGTACAGTATATTGACAGATACTGTGGGTCGTTCCGGTAAGAAAATTATTCTACTATCATCACTGCTGACATCCCATATGCAGATTCCTGAATGTATGGTAATTCTAGATTCATTAGTGTATAGATGATCTAATAAAGTTGAGCTATGATCAGTAATTCTTGTTGGTTTATTTATCAAGCAGTGGATACCACAGCAGTTTGTGAAATTTTTAAAACCAGCCACTGAACTGTTTGAGTTTGTCTTTCGCAAATCTATATTAAAATCTCCAAGAATATAATATGGGCAGTTACAAGAGGACAGCTTGTGTAAGGTACTTAAAAGTTCATCTTGGAAAGCTAGGAAATTACTATTTGGATGTCTATATACTACTCCTACCATAACTTTATCCTTATTATTGCTGATTTCAACCCATATTGTTTCAAAATCATCTGTGAAATTTGTCATGTCATCCCTACAGTTTGCAGTAAGATAGCTCTTTACATATAGGTCAACCCCACCCGCAAGTGTATGAGAGTCACGATGGTAGAAATCATAACCTTCGAGATTATGGTTAGACACCTGATTGTTTGTATGATTAAGACGTGTTTCTGTTATGGCAACTATGTCTGGGGTTAATTTTAGTTCTGATAGATATTGCTGCAAGTTTGGTAGTTTTTTTTGCAAGCTCCTCACATTGCAATGTAGGAGAAATAAGTCCCTTTCCCTCTTATTTTCTATGAATTTAATAATGTTACTTTGATCATAATACTTACAGATGTCAGCTTCGGTTGGGGTATCTTATTGTTGTCAGAAGGTAGAGTCAAGGTATTTTGTTTCTCATTGTACGTGGTTAAATAATTTTTGTATTTCTTTATTTGTTAAGTTACTAAAAGGAATCTGATCTGTTATACAATTGTGACAGTAATATGGTTTAGGGCTAGACGCCAATAAATTGAAAGTAGACAGACACATATCAATACATTTAAAATGCAACCATTTCTCACAATTCACAAGCTATGGCTTTTTTGTATTTCCTGCAGGGCTTTACACAAATTGCACACGGAAATCTTACAGGCATAGTGAATTGACTATATCTGCAACTTACGCGCTACACAATAATGAAGTTTCACAGTTGCCATTACAAATTTTACTCAGCATGCAAATCTGCTAAAAATTTCACTCCCAGCTCTTTCCAGTTTATATCAATGTTGAGTTGGAACAGATCATCAGTATTTTTTATATTGTGCCATGTATTTTTATATGTTACTTTTATCACTCCATTCCAAACATATGCATCTTGTATGCTGGGATGATTTTGTAAATAAGTATATAGTTTGTATCTGGTACTTGCTACATCTTCACAGACTGCAATTTTGGTGCCTTTCAGTTTTTTTCTTTTCTCTATAAATTCTTTCTTTTTGGCATATGAAACAAAACGAGCAATTATTCCTATAGGTTTAGCTGCTTTGGATCTTTTCTTTTTATCCAACCTGTGGACTCGTTGTATGCCTTTTTCTTGTAAAGAAATGTTAAGTTCCCCTGCTAGTTTCAAGAGTTGTTTTTTGTCATCATCCTCAACTGTGTAGTCCTCTGGTATTCCAAAGATTCTAACATTTTCTCTTCTGCTGTATTCGTTCAATTCATCTGTTTGAAAGTATTCGGTATGCATAAGGCTTTTAAATTTTTGGTTTTCTTGTTTTAACTTAACATTTTCATTTTGAACTTTTTCTAATTTGGATTCAAGTTCCACCAGCTTGTCCCATATGCTAATTACAGTTGATTTTACCTCAAGCAAAGCTGAATGCACAGCTCACAGATTGATTCTTTTTGAGCTTGTCTTTGCCATTTTCACACCAAAGCACTTGTAGTTTAAAATATAAACAGGTTATTCATATCAACATATATTCAAACAAAATCTTAAAACCTTTGGTGAACTGGAACAAACCTTATGTGAACTGGATGACCAACATGAAAAACAAATTCGCCTATGCTTCAAGATATTTTTCTGACTACGCGCCAGTGCTTGATGCCTGTTTTCCGCCTTTTATTCAGTAAAAACTTTGTTTGATGTTTGCCTAATGCAGTGTGAACTTATTTGAAAAACATAACATTGTTTTTGCAAAAACAACAAAATTGAACTAATTTCATTCGTATCAGCATTTAAAGTGAAGACACTGGTATGAAAGAAACTCCGTCTAATTCCTCAAAAGAATCACAGCAATGCACGAGATTATATACAGTATAATACATATATACATTCTATTGGTCACTGAACCAATCAATCAATCGTTCCCATTAACAGCTGCAGGTCGAACCATGTCAGAGATGTAGTAACGCAACCAAAAAATAGCCATTTTGAAACAGCTTCAAACTCATTTTAAAACAAAACGTGAAAAATGTGGGGAACGCTGTTCCCACGTGTTCCCGCCCCACTGCACCCCTGAACCATGTACTCTAGCATGTAGACGTTCTACCTTTTATCAACACTCGCAGTTTTAAAACGTCTTTTGGTACAACGAAAAACGAAACCATGAAAGAACCAAGATAAGAAATTTGAGCATAAATTGTCACAAAAGCTGCAGTTCTGACACCTGCTACATAGCATAATAGATGAATAGTATTCATGGAGGCACTTGCAGTGGCAATCGTCGAGTTTTGGTCGGAAATTCAGAAAAGATGCGTTCATTTGCCACAGCAGCTATTTCATTTTTTTCAAAACCTAACAAAACCAGCTGACATTTATATGGTCGCAGGGTCGTAACGAGGGGGGCACAATTCCCCTGGCGCCGAATCCCTATGGGGGCGCCGAATGACTGCGGGGTGCCAAAAAGTCCAAACAATGTCACAAGTATTTTCTTCAATCCAGTACATTGCTTCTTAAAGACCTCAAATTCGAACATGGGGGTACCAAACTTGCTTCTTGCCCCGGGCGCTGTCTAACCTCGTTACGCCCCTGTACGCTTGTGTGTCATGCACCTGCTTTAAGGTGTGAGTATCCTCACCACACTGGAGTAGCTCGCTTCTGTTATGAGGAAGTCACGTATTTTAGGACAATTCCACGAGAGTACTGGTTAATTTAGTAGGAATGTGTCCAAGGCACGCCCAAGTTAACAATTAGGAAGCTTAGACCCGCCTGGTATCGTTCGACTTTACGCTCAGTTTAACATCAAACGGATTTATATTCACTCATGGTTTTATTAATGTAACGTTAAGCACTGCGCTATTAATCTCATCAAGAATTTATGCAAGAACAACAGGGGTTTATACTATTAACATAGGTTAAAGCACGTAAAAGTCACTGTAAACAACAGGGGTTTAACACGAGTTTAATTCTTTCATGGAGGAAGAGAGTAAACCATAATATCCTATAACATCATGGTTAAACTGAGCCATGAGGCTACAAATCTCTTTCGGTACTCTAGTCCCACTTGGACTAAGCTAGCTTGGTACGCCCACTGCTAGTCTAGCAAGTTAAGCTTGGTACGTCCACTGCTTAACTTGCTGCTTCTCCTAGGATGGTCAGAAGAAGACTGACTCGAATGGACAACTCAGCCACCGCCCGTCGATCTGGCGACCTATTTTTCTTGTCTCCTGTTGTTTGATTTTATCACGTGACCCTAGCGGTCACGTGTTAATCGCGTGATTACGTCGTCATCGTACGTCATTTTTCTTTGAATAATAATTTTCCGGAATCGCCGATAGTTTCGTTTATGGCTTATACCATAATCCGGAATATTTTCCGTTGTTGCTCGTTTTTATCCGTTTGAATCGGAAATATTACTTATAAACCGGAGTCACTTATTAATGTAAATGATTTCTAATATCTTGTGGGTTACTCTCTTCCTAGGTGCGACTTAAAATAAATGTTTGCGTACAACTACACAATAGTTCAAATACACACACAATACAATGTCTTTGTAGACCGAATGTTTTAGTCATCACTTTGTCCCAGTGTCTTTTCCTTGGAATTCAGTTCGTTTCCCGGAATAGCTTTGGTGTTCCAATACTTCTTCTTTGTCATTGCTATTCAATGAGACTATTGACAAACTTCCGAGTCGCCTTCTGAACTTGCTTGAAATCTTGAAAGGGTCGTTTTTCCAAATCAAAAGACGTTTCATGTTGAGTATGCAACGCGAACTCAACATTCCTTCCCGTCTGTTAAATTGAAGATGTCGGATGTCTTAAAAACGTGATGGATATCGTTTTAAGAAAATATTTAACGGGTATTGACTTGTCTGTTTCAACGGAGATGTCAGTGAGTGACAACACTCTGCGGATGTCTTATGGAAGGATGATGGTTCTTCTCTATGTGGAAATCGCGACCAACATGGAAAATTGGAGTATTGTTGTCTTCCGGGATACTGGAGATGAGATCATCGGTTGGTGATGTGAAGTTTGATGTCAAGTACGCCTGGACTTCTTCCTTTGGTAAATGTCGTCCTCAGGGAAATCCTCGTCGAACACGCACACGCAGGGAAAATATAAGAAATTTGTGAAACCTGATGAAGTGCCGGATAGTTTTATGAGAACCTTCTTTCAAGACACTAAGGTCTTTTACCGAAGTGTATTACCTCTTATATCAAAACAAATTTATGAAACGTTGTTATTGTTCAACAAAAAATCTTTCATAAACTTTCTAAACAAGAATTTAGATGCAACCGCATCCAGATATTTTTTCTTTAACACGACCTTGGTGATGTAAAACATCACACTTTTTCACCAATCACGACAGTCCATATTGTTTGACTGATTAATACGATTGGAATATCTATATTATCTTAAAAATAGGCACATGTTGGTCGTCAATTTTTATGATCTATTCAACCAAAAGGATGACAAAGAGAACTTATGAAAACAAATTTTTGTTCAATTTTATTTTTGTTAATGAATCTCCCCCATCTAGGGTGTTCTCCATACTTAATGTTGATAAAGATCCAACGTCGTAAATGACGGTGTATTTACAAGAAATTCCCAAAGCCACATGACTTGCCAGCGAAAATTTTTGATATTTACATGATGAAGATGTGGACTATATCCCGGAAATGAACACTGAAATTCTTTATGCAGTTTCTGTTTAAACGCTGTAAAGAATAGAGGATTGCTTTCTAAAACATCCAGCTCTAAGCCTTTGGACTGTAAATGATTCTGCAGCATCTGTATAAGGCATTGCGGCCAATTAAAACGCATAACTTTAATTGCTTGTATTACACATTCTATCGGGCCAAACAAGAAATTGTCATCTTCTGATTCAGTCAGAAAAGCATCCAGTTCTTTTTCAGTCACATCAATTTCTGTCAAAAAATTTCCAAAACAATCTTCAGAATCTGCACTCAATACGTCAGCTTGACAAGCACAATCTTTTTTAGTATTTTGCAAATGAACAGTGTCCAGAACAACAATTGGAGTCAATACTGCAATTTTGGAGCCATGAATGCCCTTAGCAATCAAACTTTCTACACAATTTTTAGTAGCTTATGCGGACATTTTTAAATATTGCTGGCCCAAACTTAATCTAAACAAAAATATTTACTGTTTAACATATGACCATCTGCCAGTTTTGCTATCATGAATTGGTCCTCTCAACGCCCTCAGGTAATCATACTCGTCATTAGGCTGGGGTGTTAGGATTGCTTTGCGCACTTGTTCATAAATTTGGTCATCAGCGGGTCTACACTTATCATAATCCACATTGTATTGATTTGCCAACTACAGTGGGCAGGAACAACAAGATCTATCAGTGGGCTTTATTTTACTTCTAGACCACGATATAACTTTTTACGATAAACTTCAAATAATTCGAGATCAGTCTTTATATAATCAGAGTCCAAACCAGCATCTTTTAATCTTTCAGATAGAACTACTTCTGGATCTTAAATCCAATCGAAGCGCAGATTTCTTAAAGCACGAGAACGTTTGTCATGTGCAGTGGTCATTTTTATCGTTACTTCCTATATTGTCTCTCGATTCTATGACAGTCAAAATAAGCACTCGTAAATTCACAAATTCAAAATTGGCGATAAAGAGTGGCATTTAAAAGGTTACAAAAACATCCAAGATACATTCTTTACAAGTGATAACAATTCCTTATCATAACTCAATCCATAACTTAAGCAAAGAATAATACAAGGTTATTTTAAAGCATTAAAACATTTTGAAAGATACACTGTACAGTAATAATTATTTTAATTTACCTCTACAACCTCTTTAACATATAACAATGTTTCTAGTAACCCATAACATTCTTCTCCTGGCTCTCTATTGAATAACACCTCCCAAATAGTATCAAGTTGTCATTGAAAACATCTTGATTTATTAATTCAATAAATGTACGATATTTATGAAACTCACCTACTTGAAATTTTCTGCCAAGACGATTTTTAAGTTTATTAAATAAAATAGACTCTTCTTTAAAAACATCCAACTGTAATCCAACATCCTGCAATTTTTCTCTCAGTACTTTTATAGGGCTATTTTTCCATGTAAACCTTGTCCTCTGTAATACTCCTAATGTTTTAAGTATCTTATTCTCTTGTTCTAATGATATCAAATCCCTAAAAGGTTTATAAAACAAATCATTATCTTTTAATTGTTTAAATCTTGTGTCCACAACGAGCTTTGCACTAACTTTTTCAAGAATAGGTCTTTTTCTAAACAGTGGTGTTGTGATAACGTTTTTAATTCGCTCATAAGTTTGTCCCTCTATTGACTTACCTTTTAGCATTAGCCACATCATCTTTGTTTGCCAAATAAAATGAGCTGGGACAATAAAATCTAATAATTTTCATTATCTTTTGTTTAGCTTGCAATACAGCTTCTTGCGAAATATCTCAAACAATTCAGGATCATTTTTAAGATATTCAGACCTTGAACCAACAGTTTGTAACCTTTCATCTAACATTGTTTCCGGATTTTGGATCCAGTTGAAACGTAAAGATCGTATTGCTCTAGAACAGGGGTGTCAAACTCGTTTCAGTTCAGGGGCCACTTCAGGCAAATTTAATCTCAAGCGGGCCGGACCAATCTAAAAAAATCAACGGGACCAGTCTACTCCTACCCTGTTCAGCACTCCAAAGACAGAGTTGAAAATATCATTAGCTGTTGTGGTATCCATCATGGGCACCAACCCCAGGAACTCCTCAGTGCCAGACAAAGTCTTATCAACGCCACGAATAAATATGGCTAGTTGTGCAACGTCCGAAATGTCCGTGCTTTCATCGAGCGCAATCGAAAACGTAACAAATGACTTGACGTTGTTCTTCAGTTGGCTGTCTAAATTCGCAGAAATGTCCGAAATCCTCTCTGCCACAGTGTTTCTCGTCAGGCTAATATTAGCAAAAATTTTAGCTTCGCAGAACACACGATTTCTGCAGCCTTGAGGAGGTACGTCTTCACGAACTCACCCTCACAGTGTGAAGTTGATGCTAATGCTACGTCATTAGGAATAAGGTAGCTAGCCTTCACAGCTGCTTCACTTGTACCTCGGCTACTGGCAAAAACGGACTGTTTTTTCAAGCCTGCTATCAATTCCTTTGCCTTCCCTCTCCTCGGTTGCCATTGCAAGCCACGGTATCTTTCGGCATGATGAGTCTCAGAGTGGCGTCGAATGTTATTTTTTCACCACTGAAACCTGCTGGGAACACACCAAACGTACAGGTATCCCATTCATCTCCGTAAGAAATAGGAAACGAACCAACTGTGTTGGAAAACTCTACATTCTTTGTCAACTTTTCTCTGTTTCGATAAAGAGGTTTTGGGGAACGATGCAGCTACAGAATAGAGAATAAAGGCTAAACTGAGCAACTAAAGGAATAGCAAAAGCCCAAGTCCGAGCATGGAATAGTTCTACATCTAACAATACGTCCTTATTACGCCGCAATACAATTTCCTTGTCTCTTATTTTCACCAAAAACTACAAAAATGTCCTCCCCGCTTTCACTCCAGGTTGACATATTTGAAACAGGAAGTTGTTTGAAGTGGTGGTTTTAATTAACATTTCTGTGTATTTTTTGACACTAGAAATCCGGCCATGTCGATTTCGACATTTTTTATAATTCAATGCGCTATTTTCTGCAGTTACTGCTTTTTACCGATTCTCAAATTTTACACTGTTGAACAGATTTCTGTGCAGTTTATTTTTCGGTCAATAATTGGAACAGAAGCTTTACGTAGCAAATTTTAGTTAGAGTCGTACCTAGAACTCCGAAAGTTTCAAAATCGACATCGCTGGAGCTCAAGGACAGGTATATTTTTTCCCGGAGTTCTAGTGTTAAACTTAGTCAACAGTAATTGAACTTTTGCATGCTCATACATACCTGTTAGAAAGTTCAAACCGGTGTGAACATGCAAACGGAAATATGCAGAAAACGGGACAATTTCATGTGAGGAAACAGAGGAAAACAATAATATATAAGCAATTGCGATAAGGTTTCAAGTAATTGAAATCTAGTCACCCGTTATCGAAGTATGACTGGATAAACTTCTCAAGCAAACAAAGAAGTTTTTACTCTACAAAATCATCCCGCGGGCCGGATTCAACCTCGCAACGGGCCGGTTTTGGCCCGCGGGCGGTATGTTTGACACCCCTGCTCTAGAACATCAATCATGTGCATCTATCGACATTTTTACTATTACTTACTTACTTCTTATACCTACAAAGATCAAAGATCTGAAAAAACAAAGTAAGAATTCATAAACTTAACACCAGTTTCCATAATATTGCAAACCTCTCTAGTAGATGTCTATTCTAGAGACTTTTATACTCCAATGTAAGTCACACTTCTTCTGTTTCTGTTTTCAACATACAAGACTCTATTCTGTCTAGATTTCCCATCTTCTGTGCTAATTCACACCTTCCAAAGTTGTGCCAGGTTGTTAGGCAAAGACACGAAAAATTTTTGAGTGGCTTCACTCTCTCCCCCATAGAAAGAAAAAGCCGAACGATAGTGGCACCAATTTGTTACATGGAAGTCACGTATTTTAGGACAATTCCACGAGAATACTGGTTAATTTAGTAGGAATGTGTCCAAGGCACGCCCAAGTTAACAATTAGGAAACTTAGACCCGCCTGGCAGGGGCGCAGCCAGGATTTTTCTAAGGGGGGGGCTGAAGTTATGGAAGCAAAAGCCTTGTAAAGGAAAAATTGCTTGTGATTAGAATAGTCAAGAAAAGCACTTAATTTGTGGAAAAACAATTGACTGTACT
>Ga0210059_1011476_pt1 | contig 13545 bp, 7 predicted proteins | sample Ectturendosymbi2_FD_188042 | JGI IMG/M metagenome (GOLD analysis project Ga0210059, IMG submission 188042) | Ecteinascidia turbinata endosymbiont from Florida, USA - Sample 2 (SPAdes) (version 2) | ecosystem: Host-associated > Tunicates > Ascidians > Unclassified | place: Key West, Florida...
CAATCGTTGATGTTTCTTTTCTTGCAGCTGAAGTCAAATCGAAAAGAAAGGAAGCTTTAAGCAACCCGCCGACGAAACATAACACAACCAGACCAGCTTAATGCAGTGAAGCCGCACAAGCCTGTACGAGGAAACGCTATCGATTCCAACGCAAGGCTATGAACAATTAAACAGCCGAACTCCTTTAACATGCTTTTGGTCACACGGGGATTTTGCTACGAATTTCCAATCGCGCAGATTGAAACTTTTCGCTCTGTTAGTGTCAAGTTCGATCGTGAGCCCCAGCGTGTCACACCGTAACCATAGATAGGTCCGCAAGAACTATCGCTGATTATTGGCAGGTAGTTTCTCGCTGGTTCGTATAAATTCGACAACGCCTTATTTTTTACCCAACATATTCACATTTCTACATCACAAAATGATCACTCCAGTGTTCTCTCTAAGGTGCACGCAACTGCGCAGTACCACCAGACAATTTGCGCAGTACTATCTCATTCTCGCGCACTTCCAACATTATAAATTTAATACGGTAGATATACATATATATATATCGCACAGCCCTTCTAACGTTAGGAACACTTCACTGTTTGCGTGTCAGCATGGTTGCGCAGTTGCATGCGCTTCGTGCGCAACAAAAAACATTTTCTTGGTGTAGAATTTTCTTGGAGGGAACACTGGCTCACCCTATTTTAAATGCCCTTGTTATTTTAAAGGAACCCTATTTTAAAGGAACACTGGCTCACCCTATTTTAAAAACTAGCAGTCTTTGCAAGAAGCCTAGGTAGGCAATCACTGTAAAGTCGCCAGACACCGCTACGATTCGTGGCTGCCGCATGGACAAGAAACAACTATTTCGGGACTCAACTCAAGATAGAAAAAAAACTACAAGGAGAAGATAAACCTCAGCAAGTGGTATGCTAGGCGCTGTCCCAGCCGGAAAGTGAGCCACAGTACGCGAACAAACAGAGCAGTTCACTGGGTGTTTAGCGTACCTCGGGTAAAGGAGCCAAGGTCGCCACCACGCTTGGCCGAACTGCAATCACTGAACTGCGATGCCAGGTCTTGAAGCTTTACCTCTTCGGCTACGATTCGTCTGTGATAACCTTAGCGTAAGAAACGGAACAAGTGATTAGATTGCTGGCACACCATTGCAATTTTATTCTCAACGCAAACAAAACCTGGGGCAACAGGAACAAACATGAACTCATACACAGGGAGGTGTTCGACGAGGTTTTCAGTTTGGAGACAACTTATGGAGACAGAGCCTCAACCAGCTGGTATTTTTTAGGGGGCAAAAAAGGTTGTAACTTGTTGTATCTAGCAAGTAAACACGTTGTTGAAAAATGTCGGGGAGGTGAATTTCTCAGTTGTCCTCCTGGTTGGAGGGAGAGAGGGCTAACTACCCCGAATTTCTTGCTAATAATTCTGATGATTCTAGTTTTTGACCTTCAACAGCCTACTGACACTTGATTTATATTTTAAATTAACATTACTCTCCTCGGGGATTCAAACCCAACAACTAACTTTTGGTATTCCCGGCGTTGTCCCGTAAACAGCATGTTTTGCGTTGTTATTTACAAGCAGGTCGACGCGCTTCAACAAGTCGGAAACGACCATTCCAAGGTTCGCTGGCGCACGAATCTTTTTTATATTTGTTGCAAGATTTGCGAGATTGCATGTCACGCGCCAACATGACAACACACAGATCCAAAGGTGATCGGAACACGATTTAAGAAAGTGTAACGACATCAAGTGTCAAGAATTAAGTTCAAATAGCAATACAACGTTAATGAACAGCACGTCGTAACAGTCCGAAGTACCGCAAAACAAAAAAATATTTTCTTGTTCAAGAACGGTTATTTTTCAGATCAGACTGTTCATTTCGACGCGTGTACACAGCAAGCACCATCTAAAAATTTTCGAAGAGAACCTTCGGCAATAAAACGTGCTGCAAAACCGACAATGTTGCCCAGTTGCTTAACTTCTGATATCTACACAAGATAAATTCTCTTTGGTTGTTCGTGTATCTACTTTCACCTTGGTTTTCAGGTTTGTCTTGCTAAAAACAAACACTGCATATTGTGTCGCTAGATAAAAACTTTGTGGTCAGCGCGGCCACTGGCAAGTTTTAATCAACACAAGGCCTTCTCTCGGAAAGCCCCAGCTGATGCTCCGCCACATTTTGGAGTTGACGTTAATAGCGTGGCTATGACGTAATTCCGTATCTGTTTCGAACAGATGTTTGTTAAAGGTGAGCTGCTACACTGCCGAAAGTCTTTGCTGCAAGGCGGTTACCACTGCAGTGTTACTAGCCTGTGTATCAACAACAAAGCAGTCGGGGCAACACAGCGCCTTCTATATCAGCTTTTAGAAACTTTTTATGCAGAACAGTAAAAAAATTTGGCGCACACGAAAAAGCTGCGCTTGCGTAAAAAAATACAGTGGTTACTTAACAGCAGTAGCAAATGTAGCCATTGCTATGAAACCCGCGCTTTTGGGGGCCCGTGGTCCTTTGTGTTGAACTTGTTCTTTATTATATGCATAGAACCAGAATTTGCCTTAGCACAAGTATATTTTTAACTTGTGGCCCTGCGCTGCTTATGCTACAAGCCCCGCGCCGCCTTAACCCAGCACTGATCAAACAGCATCACTGGCATGTCTTGCAATGGGAGAGGGTCGCGAAAGTCAGTCGCCTTCGGCGCAAACAAGCCAACACAGCAAACCTGTTGCAAATGTAACCAGCTTCAAAAACTACCAGTCACCTCGAATTATTTCCAGTGCTTCTTCCTTACTCCTAGTGATGGTATTCTCTCGCCAAGACGACGGCCTGCGAACGTCACGGTGTTTCACAAGCAGATGGAAACAGTGGACACTCTAGATAAGAGAGACGAAACAAACGTCGAACATTTCTGTTGATTTTTACAGTTGTCCAGACTCCACAAGTTTTTTTTCCAAGAAACAGTTAATTTTTCGACCATAAATTCGAAAATGTCATCTTTTTGACCTTTCATAAACCCCATCAGACGCAGTCCGATCTCGTTCGAAACAACGAACATAATGTTAGTTATCAGATTAATAACCACACTGCCAGATTGGTTGCAAATAGGGGTGCAGTGGGGTGGGAACGGCGTTCCGACACCGTTTTGCATTAGTAACATACTGCAACTTAAAGGTTTAGATTACATTAAAACATGTCTGCGATCTCACAGATGTGCTAGCGACACGCAGATTCGCACTGCTAGTCAAAAGTCTACAGTGAAACAGGAAGATCCAATGTGAAAATTGTTGCAGGCGAATGCTCACTTTATTCGAACTATTTGGTGCAGTCTTCCTCTTTATATGGCCGTTCCCACACCTTATTTTTTAGCAATACACCCCTGGTTGCAACTTCCATCAACGGTTTTTACTGGTCGCCACTATGTGATGGACCATACAGACCAGGATGGCAAATGTTAATGCACAATCCACTGCGTATTTCAGTATTGTTCACAGTTCAAGAAATCTCTGCAAGTTTATTTGAAGAAAATAGAATAGGATGGTTACATGTAATACTGTACAACTATGCTGTAATCTTATTGCAGTTCAGGCAGACAAGACAAACCGTGTGTGGTAAATGCTGTCTGCTCAAATAAGATTTGAAATAGAGCATGGTATATCACCTAATTAGTCAACTGAACATCTTTCAAACTTCAAGTACTGTATTACAAAGAATTTTCGCATAAACTGTAGTTGCAATTTCAAGAAAGCATAACTGACAGCTTTTTTTCTGCTGTCTGGACAGAATACACCTTTTATTTCATAAACTCTTGTTTCATTTCAAGGGCAATAAAGATCTTATATATATATGGATCTATTTGGTATACCATCTATGCCTTTCAAGGAGCAAGCAGAACATATGACAACCACATAGATCAAGCAGGAGTATAAATATTAGCTAACCTCAGGTTTTTCAGGCTTTTTAGCAGGTTCAGTAGGTCTAGTCCACTGGCTCTTGTAGGTGTACTTGTTCATGTAGTATTGACGACCTGAAAGCACTAAGTCAGTAAATGGTATGGTCCTAATGTTGGCTGTGGCCACCTATGCAGGTTTTGTAACCCATGGAAGTTTTTGAGTATGTAAAATTTTTTTTATAAAAACTAATGCAAGGTTAGAAGTAGAAAGTATCACAAAATGAGACATTTTTGCTATGAAAGAAAGTTTTAGCTCAGCACACCTCACAGTTCCTTCCAAAACATTTGCATTCAAACATCTTTCTGTTTTTGGCAAAACAATTAATTTGTTCAACTTCACTGGTGTTTTGGGAAATACACTGCGTATTTGTGATTGCAAATCATCAGCTGCCTGAAAAATTAATTATTTTGGTAAACAGCATCAGGTTCTTTGTTTTTCATTTGTAATAACATACTGCAAATGGTATAACAGCAATAGTTAACAGTATTTACAACAGTACTTACAGTTAGTTTTCATCTACATATTTGGGCCATTATTCATCTTAATCGCACCACAACTGTAGTCTGACACGTTTAAGTTGCAAATCGATTGGCCTGTTTTGGTTTGATTTTGGTGACTGCAATTGGCAACAGACTGAAGCCTGAAATTTGCTTCTTGCTGGGGTGGTTGAGGTGTCTACACTAAGAAAAAAGCAACTAAATCTAGACTTACCATAATTTTTTAAGCTTAAACCAGGATAAATTCAAAACCATGAATGAAATAACCTGACGTGAGGTTAAAGGCCTGAGCTGGGAAAATTTTATACCTTATTTATTTGTTTTAAGATTGTTGTGAGAACACATATAAAGCATCATATACTGCACTGCTAGCCTGCCACATTACTCTGCATTAAGTCAAGGTCTTGCTTACTTTCAGCATAAAATGGCTCAAAACTAACTGAAAGTTATCCTGCCTTCTCAAAGCATACAAAATGGCTTCTAACTGCAGCAGTTGCTGTAGTTCCATTGAAGACAATGGAAAAATGATGCAACAATAAACCCCCAATTATACATATGGCCATTGAGGGAAATTTTTTCACAACAATGCATCATCAGGCTGGAGTTCATTTTGAAAATTTCACTGAAGTGAAATTTCGGGACATTTTGCTAACTGGGATGGGACACCAGGACAGATGTTTAAACCTGGATAGTCCCAGCCAAACAGGGACGTATGGTAGGTCTAACTAAATCTAATTTTTCAAGAATTCAAATATGTTGACAAAATGAAGTGGTCTGCAGTGATTTTGGGTGCAGTGAAAGGGGTCTGCAGCAACAAGTTTGAGAACCACTGCACTAGTGGAAAACATAGTACACGAGCTTATGTGTTTGCATTGAACTGATAATTTCAATTTTCATTACAGTCAACTGACTAACTGTGTATTGACATGCAGTGGCTGAATGGGGACCACAGTCAGGTGTTCAGCACCCATTCCAGCAGAGGGTACGGTACCCCAGATACTAAGGTCACAAACTTTCATGTAGCACTTTCGGTGTGGGGCTACGTACATAGGGTACATAGATATGTCTGGAACGAATTTGAATGCAAATTATAACGAACATTGTAAATGGGCCAAAAAGTAATCATTAGGTTTTGGTGGGAATCTGGATTATCATCTGCATCTAGAAATCATCTCATCACTTTTTACAGACCTTTTGCCCAATACACATGTTTAAGGTTGTGTTCCGTGACAGTTCACTGTATCTAAAACAATTGTCTTTATTTTGCCTGCTGTGGCTGATCAGCGCAAACTTCACCAAAACGTTGGTTTGGAAAACAAGAATATGACGTCGCAAACAACGCACACCAAATACAATTGACAACATACAATGACCCTCCCCATGAAAATTTTCTGTGTATGCCACTGAACATGTTTCAAACAATCAGCAAAAATACAGAAAAATTGTGAAAACAGCTTGGAGCCCGGGGCATTTTCCCAAGCAAAACACTCTGTATTGAAAGTGTTAAAAGATTTTTGAGCCTTACCAAACCTTGATTATCCAGAGAAGTAACTGTCATGTACATTATGCATGATCAGTGTTGTTGAGCATTTTGTAAAAAAATGTCTGCATTAAATTGACTGAAAGGTACTTGATATACACACTAACACTTAAACTTTATGTGAGACATGAATCTGGCTAATCACATAGTCAATTTGCCAAGCTTTTTCATATGCTTAACTGGAACATGCAATTATCCGTATCTACCTGCAAGTTTACTGCCATACGCTACTTCTATCCACGTGCTTGCTACCTGGACCCACAGATATCTGGTAAGTTGATGCTGAGCACAGATATTTTTAGAATTGTGAAATAAAATCTGCTTCTAGATGTTCTAAAAATCACTTTACGACCTGCCGTGGTGAGTGAGTGTTAGCAGTCATCAGGTTCAACGTAAGATTCCTACCTTTGAGGCCTTATCAAGAAAAAACATACCTATTTCTTGAAAGGTGCAGAAAGATGATTTATATTCGTTCTTATTCTTTGAACACCACAACCGCATTTTGCTTTCTGACTTGAGTGCTCATACATTGCAGTGCTTGTTCGATTGAGGGTGTGCATGCCACAATGCATTCATACTTTACCTGGCCTCAACCAGTTTAGGAATTAGCATCCTACTCTGCAGTAGTGTTGTACCAAGCAGGGGTGCATCCAGGGGGTCTACTTGGCTGTCATGACAGGCCCCTTTATACTGCAGGTACTCAGCATTAAAGCTGATAAAATATCAAATGCTGTCACTGCAGGTCTCTAATGCGGGTGGTTTGGAACAGGCAACAATCTACATTTCCCTTCTAACATTGCACAGTACTATTACGAAACAACAACATCTCTGCCTTGTCTAAAAAGCACCTGTGCAATGACATGAAACAATCGACGTTTTTGAACAATCTAAATTGATATTACATCGAACACACGTGTTTCAGAATTTCCTCCTCTAGCATGCAGTGCCAGCTCCAATGTAAGCAAAGCTGTCAGAAGCTTGTATACTGCCATGCGACACACACAGCCATTTTGTAATACTGTATCTCGCTTCATGGCGAAAGGACACAGTGGCCATTATCGCCATCATTTTGTTTTGCAGTTTCGGCCAAAATTTTATCTGCTGTTTACACCTCCTAGATTACGACAAAATTAAATAAGTTAAGGCCTTCCTCAGGGTCACACCAAGTAATACAGCTTTGTTTACACTGAAGCTTTACTTTTACAAGGAATTTTTCATATTTTGAAAGGCGCGACAGCTAGCCTCCAATTGTGGTTGCATTATCTGAACAAAATGTCAGTCAAACGTTACATTTCGAAAATAAGCTTTTCAGAATTGAGCAGTTGACCATGTTGTTTGCTGCACAAAAAGTCCTATATTGATTGGGTAATTCACTTTTACATCACGATGTGAAATCATCAGAGCAACTGCAACCAAATCATTCTTCTCTGCAGTGATTTCGCAAGTATATTTACAACACCGTCTTCTTGATAGACAGCATTCCACAGATGCAGTTGTGCAGCTGATAGTCAGCTTCGATTTTATAAGTGTATGTATGTATGGATAAACTGCTCTCATTGCTGTATGGCTGACATTTGCTGAATGTTTAACAAGCTAAGTGTCTTTTCAGCACCATGTTCGTAGGAACAAACAATGATTGTGATGTAATAAATGCGCTGTGACCAAAGGAAATGAAACTTGGAAATCTTTACTTGCATGATTTGACAATGAGATCTAGTGACAGGATTCGACCAGTTCGCAAGAACCTGTTCTTGGAATTTCTTTAATCCCGAGAACCGGTTGCTGGCATGGTTTGCCCCTGCAGACTGCGATAATGAGAAAACCTGTTGTTAGAGTGAGTCCTGGAGTGAGAACCTGTTCTTAAAAAATTTGAACCACACCACTGATGAGATCAATAGCAGTATCTATTTTAAATAGTTAGTTGCGCTTGGCTACTAGCCAAGTTTGATTGGGTTTTATGTAGAGCTTGATCGATAAGGCTTTTTTGGGCCCGATACCGATGTTTTTATTTTTCAATGCCGATAACCATGGCTGATATTTTGCAGCGCTCAAACCACAGTTGAAAGACATTGCTTTAGTGCAGTGATTCTCAAACTGTGGTACGCGTACCACTAGTGGTACGCGAGGGCTTTTCAGGTGGTACACGAGCAGCTTTCCTGTCATATTTGAAAATCTTTGTTAATTCGTTTCTGTGTTTTAATTCGTTCGTGTGTTATGCAAATGTTGCTAATTCGTTTATTTGCTGTATTAATCTTAAGTACATTGGAGCAAATAACGTTCTTCTGAAACACGCCAACATTAAAAAAACATCAGGTGGTACGCGATCTCAAAAAGTTTGAGAAACACTGCTTTAGTGCGATGATGATTGATGAAGCATACAACAAAGAATTCTGTGCAAACCTGGGTCACTGAGATAGTCAATCACCATGGCACATAGGCTATGCTGATTTGTTCGCAGGCAGCCATTTGCTTAATGCGCAAAAACCTGAAAGTGAATGTTACATCATAAACCGGTTTATTGGGATGTTTGCGGAGTAGTCTGAATATTGTGCACTGCTTGATGCAGTCGGAGGGCTGCGTGTCATAAGGAACAGGACAGGGAATTTGCGTCGATTAATCAGAGACGAAGTAGTAACTAGTGCTTCTAAATACTCCATGTAGAAAACTAGTGTAGCGGCTTTTATGATCAAATATTGCTGAAAAACTATACATCGTCGGAATTTTTCCGATATGATATTTTGGCAACATCGCAAAATTCGTCAATCAATTTCTAATCAGAAGAGAAAATGTGATTTTATGCTGAAAAGTGATATCAAAAGCTGTCTTTTTGCGACAGATCCCTTTTTTCTGGGCTAGATGCTCCACTGGTACCAAGTGTTATGAGTTAAGCAAAACATAGTGTTAAGAATGTGTCTGTAATCCTGTAGTTCTGCCTCCAATGCTATTGCGAAACGTTTTGTTAAGAAAGTGTCTGTAACCCTGTCATTCAGTCTCCAACACTGTTGTGAAATATTCTGATTGGTCTGTTATTATTAACCTGCATTGTGCAGACAGTGTGTGTTTGTACTGTGGGCTTCGTGTCTGCTTGCAAAATAAATCATTCATCCTGAAATATAAATTATTCAAAATTGTTGCGGGGCTATGCATTGCATGTTATCTTTACCGTGTGCACTCTGTGTGTGACATAATAATTTTGTGTATCAGTCGTAGAGTATTTCCCGTACTTGTGGCCATATTTTTCTGCTTGCTTTCGACTGTGTAATGCATTTGTGAACACGCTTATGTCTCAAAGCTGTCATGTACTTTTCCTTGAGATTAGATGATGACCTTAACAACAAAACAGAAGTTGTGTACTAACACTAGAACTTATTTTTTAGGTTCTGTATCGCCAATTAGTTAGCAAAGCTGCCGTCTGATCAGCCAAATCAGCAAATTCACCGCCTGAGGTTGAACCTACAGTGGTGGTAACTTTGTTTTCTGGCCATTACCACAAGAATTTCTTGATGATTGAATTAATGGCACCACAGCTTCTGTCTGTGCAGTGCATTTTGCCTTTCTTTATGTGATTAACTAATACTAATATACAAATGAAAACAACATTTCTATGCAAATACCCTATTTTTGCAATATCTGATTTAAACTTTATGCGATTAACTGGTCTATTTTCTTCTGTTATGAATGGTTTTAGTTTGTGATTCCAGAATCCTATGTGATAAAACAGTTTATGCATTTAACCGAATTTGTCCTGTATTGAGTGTAGCATCCTAACAATTTCTTCAAAATTACTGTTTTTAAAGAAAGTGTAGTGTTTATATTGAACTCCAACTTGACTACAAACGTGCTTGAAAGACTTTAACTTTTCCAGCATACCTAAATGTCAAGAACTCTTTATTGAGTGAAGCATGCACCAAGATTTTGGAAGAAAACAGTCAGTAACATTTGATTAATCCTGCTGCCAATCTATCACATAACACACTGATTACCTGAAGAACGACTTTCTTTTTTTATCCATCCATCTGGAAGTGGGCTAATTGGTTCATTATCAGACATGTTTCACTATTGTGCAAAATGTTTGCCAGAAAATGGTAAACAGAAAAGTCTGAAATAGGTAAACGTCACAATTCATTGGGGACTATAATTACTTTAGAATTCAGTCAAGTTTTAATTCAAGAAGTGAAATATGCACTCACTCCTAATTTTAAACAACCAAGCTACCAAAATCAATCAATACAGTGTCAACATCGCAAATCCACATATAAATTAGAAACCAAACGTGCTCAATTGTTTGAAGAGGCAGCTTAAAATAGCACCACATCCACAAGAGCCAAGAACATTTCTTGTGAGAATACAGCTTATCATTAGTTAACAACATGATTTAACACCTGCAAATACAGACAAATATTGCTACAAGTCACATAGACAATTAAGTAGGAAGCAGTTTACAAAAACCTTTTTATGTTTTTTCCTATGCCCCTTGTAGTTGACTTGGTGTCAGTAGCTTATGGCATGAAGCAAACCGATATCAAATGAATCAAGTACACACAATGTATGATAAAGGGGAAAATCCATTCTAAACAATTTATAAATGTCTTATTAGTAGATTGTTTTATAAATACTTAACAAGTGAGCAATGTTTCTGCAGACCCTGAGTTAAAGAAGGCTGTATGATTAGCTACAGTATCCAACTGAGCATCTTTAGTCTTAACTGAATAACTACATAACCAGCTATGTCCAACTCAAATGGCTTGCTGAGCCAAAATTTATGTCACATCTTAACAACGGCTGCACATTGAATGACATTTTAATGAGGGCTGCACATTAAATAACTTACGTTGATCTTAGCAAACTAAATTTAGCTTAAGTAATGTACTGAAAGCCTTAGAATTTACTGTAATGATAACAGGCATAATAAATTAGCACTGAGGACCACTTGCATCAAAAATGTCAAATCCAAGGTAATCAAAATAAGGACAGGTTGTCAATATGTGAGCTACTAATACTACAGCAGAAGCTTAACTGGCCCACACAAAACCTTCGAGCTTAACTGGGTCACAAAACTGGGCCGCGGCCCAGCAGGTTGGACGTAGCTGGTCTAAACAAACAAGAGAAAAAAAACTTAAATTACACATGTCCAGCACTTACAAAATGCTTCCAAATAAGACTAAACATTTTTTTCAACAAATTTCTATGCAAAATCAACTAAATATATAAAATAGATCAGCATCACTTTGAAGGAGTAATACACAAATGTTGCATAAGACTACTCGGTTAGGATGCTAGTGCGTAATTAAGGATTTACATAGATATTTTACAATTAAGCATCAACAGTCACAACTTCTCCAATAAAAGGCTTACCATTTTCATCAAATTCTGTTAGAGCAGAGTGCCTAAAAAACACATCATACACCAAACCTTCAGTGCACAACAGCCTATTTTAGTTACAAAAATTTGAGCACATCACCATAAAACCTTTCTACTAAGAACTTTTTTAGAGAAGAGCAAAATAAATGCAACACAATAGATAGCATGCAATTCGTTCAGGAATAGTCATGTTATGCATGATACAAATGATGGCATATTGAGCAAGCAAATATTTCGTGTGGCATTGAGATTTTACCTCACAAAAGTTGGATCTACCAATTCTCATCTACTTTTGAAATATTTTCTACTGTGTCACACAGATTTATGGGTTTGGCAAGAACAGTCACAAATACCAGGTGACATGGATAGAATCAACGTTTCAATCATGATGATCACAAACTTGATTGACCTAACTACACTTGCGACAAGCAGTAGTTGTGTTTGATGCTAACGCCAACTTTGCATAATGGCCATAGTCACAAGTGTGACAATATGGCAGCTGCCTTTGATGTTTACATGAATTTGTGATCATTTGAGGCAACTGCAGCTGACCACCTGGTAATGAAGACTTGAAAGTGTTAGAAGTGTGCCAATAAAATATTACTTGCTTTGGCTTGAAAAACTTGTAAACAGTTGGGTGTTGTGTTGAACAACTCAATCTACAAGTAAGAGTTTGTTTCTTATTAATCAACCTTACATACCATACCAGAACAAAAACATGATTTCATATGTTGCACATGAATAATTAATAACCATCAATCATGACCATTAACAACAAAATTCTTTCTTATCTAACCACAAATTTCAGGCTGAACATTAGCAATTTTTGGACCAACACTGGATGACTTCAACAAATTTTTGCAACCAATGTGTAAACATCCCGAAATTAGGTAATTAACAAAATAGGTCCTGACATATGCTTGTTCTTAAATCAAACATTTAGAATCGACTGTTTCAAATTGATCAACTGGTTTTTACACAATGGTAGTTGCCAGTACTCACCAGTGGCACCGTATTTTAGTAGTTGTAGCTTATTGGCAATAAGGAGATAATATATTCACGTTTCCAAAATAAACATCTTCCAGGATACCAAAAAAATAAAACCATTATCAAGTCGGATGTCCCTAGAACAGCTAACAATAAAAGGCATTAGAATGATTGCAAAGGCCATGCAAAAAAGGATCACAAGCAATGCAGTCAAAGATGGGTATTTGCAGAATGATCCACACAGTTGTGCAGAGGGTGCTGAGTTGCAACCGGTTTCACTTGTTGGAGTGTAGCAGTTCTGCAAGGAACTGGGCATTTGATGAGCTTCGCTAAAAAAACACAATGTCTTTTCCATGGTATTCCATATACACAAAAGTTTGCAATGTCAGATCACTTGGAGGCAGCCTAGCATTATTTTATTGCCAACAAGCAATGTTTTTATCCCAAACACTGTAAGCAAAACAAATTCTGTACCATTCATCCTTAGCCAAGGCAAGGAGATGCCACAAAGTTGTTCAAGATAAAAAAAGATGCAAACCCAAATACAATTAACTTCCAAGAATGAGATGTAAATTTACTCTATTCAAGATTTCTGGTCAATTCATGAATATTGGTTCATCACCTTTTACTTAAGATCTAGAAACAAAATACTTTTTGCTGAAAGAATCCTACAAGCCTCACAAAAGAGTGGCAAAAGTCAGTGGTGACTTGCAGTTGTACGAATTACTGTATTTGACTATTTGGCAAACCTTATGGCACAATATCAATAAACAAATATTGAAAGGTTTATTTTCATACACAAGGCATACTGGATTAAGGCACATTACTCTTCCACAAATTCATTATTCATCTTCAGTGTCAGAGTTTAACAGTTGCATGATTTTGTCATCAAGCATGCGTAAATTGCTTTTGTCATTATCTGCATCAGTCTTGTTACTATTACACAACTCTTAACTGTTCAGTGATGATTCCAGTCTTCATGATAGCTGTTACGGCATCTAGTGCTGACACACGGGGTTGAACAAGTACCACATGCCGGCAATTTGTAAAAATGTTTAAGGAAACATCAATTTAGATTTTTTACTTCAGCAATCAGTTTTTCATAAAAGACGTAAGTTATACAATGAAACTAATTTCATAAACTTGTTTAATATAAACACATAGTATATTTGTACTTGAGAAACTAACGATACATTCAGTATTTTATTC
>Ga0210059_1011477_pt1 | contig 13545 bp, 4 predicted proteins | sample Ectturendosymbi2_FD_188042 | JGI IMG/M metagenome (GOLD analysis project Ga0210059, IMG submission 188042) | Ecteinascidia turbinata endosymbiont from Florida, USA - Sample 2 (SPAdes) (version 2) | ecosystem: Host-associated > Tunicates > Ascidians > Unclassified | place: Key West, Florida...
CTTGGAACATCGCAACCCTTTAATTCCGTTTTAACTCTTTTGAATCTTGAAAAAAACTTCCTCCTGAGCAGTTGATGTAATAACCATCAAGCTAAGAAATAAGGGTCCGCAAGGTTGGATAAACTAAGAAACACTACTCTAAGACATTTCTGATCGCAACACATGCACCAATTTATTTATTTTTTGACATGGCAATGCCATGAAGTTCACTTGGACTTAAAAAAGATCCTTATCATGTCATTCACCGTGACAATCACATGTTCAAGCAGAAGATTAATAACCATATTTTTAACTCCAGTTCTGGAGGTTTGCTGAATCACTCACCAGGTCTTAAGCATATTGTGACTAAATCTAGGTGCACTATGGCACTGACACCACCAGGCTGAAACAGCCAAAATCTAAGTAACCAAATTTCTAGAACAGAAAGTTACCAAGAAGCAATGACCACAGCACTAGTCAAGCTAGCCAAACGAAATAAATGGAAATTAATATCTTCTTTATAAAAAGACAACTTGTTCACACAACAACATTCACCATGAGATCAAAACATGAGAAATATACAAAACACACAAACATCACAAGCAATTCAGATTTATGTACATATGACAGGCTAACAACATACAGTAAATAACAGAACTTACATTTGCATACCTTGAATGGTTGAAATCTCATAATACCAAACATGATAGGCCAAAGGTGGAAAGAATTATTAACTGCTGCAATGCATGACACTTGTCTCAGCAATTAGGCTACTGGATTCACTGTAGCACTTACATCAGGACTACAGTGCACAAAACTTTGGAAGCAGAAGATGAAAAAATACATAATTTTCATTCCTTTGGCACACATCTGTGGTAATATCAACAGCCATTTCTCAAAACTTGCCCATTACAATAAAGGCATACGTTGGCAAGCAAGTTTTTTGAGCAAAGTGCCTAAAATAGGCACTTAGGACGTACAGTTGCCTATGGTCAAAGTGTTTTTTTTAAGTCTAATATTGCACTTTTTGATTGTCCATCAACATATTAATGCTGGTTGGACCAAATGTGTTGTGAGCTACAGAAGCTGTCAAGTGTGAATCAGTCGTATCATGGGATCCAGTATCTGTAGCCTACTAGCCTATTCAAGTTGTTTTATTCACATCGACCCGCATTGTTTGTGCTGATCCCCAGACTGAACTAGGCTATCTTTGTTAGAAAAAAGCAGACACGGCACGGCCAGCAATAAAACTAAATCTATTGAACTGCTTCCACAGAATCAGTTGAACTTGTCATACATACAGGTTTGGGTTGAATTTCCTATGAAAACCATTGTAATTGTTTGGCTTTAGCCTACCAGCTTCAAGTCTGGTCTTGGCCTAGTTAAGAATCTGCACCTAGTAGACTACCTCTTCTATTTGCAAGCGCTTGGGGCCGGGCTAAACCTTGCCTAATTGCTACGCTATCCCAACAGCTACTTTCCCATCATAGCCCCATTTTTGTTCTAATATGATATTATTGCAAGTTGAAATGTAAGCTTTCCAAATTGCTTCTTCCCTGCAGTCTGCAAATCCAACACAGAGCTACAGCAGGTCATGTGACTACATTCAGGTCTCCAGGTCGGTTGCGTCACACGAAGCGAAAGCAAAACTGAAAATTGCATGCTTTGATTCCAACAGCAATTTTGCAGTTTTTACGGAAAGTCAATTTACCGGTACCCAAAAATAAAAAATTTCGCTACTACACAAGCACTTGTGAATAGTACAAATTTTGCGCTACAACATATTAGCAAAAAGGTTATTCAGCTTAAAAACCTTTGCGTATTTTCAACAAAAACTTGATTAGTTTTGAAATTTTTTTCGGAAACACGCATTCAATCGCAGATTTTTCATGCGTGTTTCCCGTTCCGCATGCGTGTTTACCCAATTTTTTTACGGAATTTAATAGCAAAACCAAACACCTTTGAAAGGATTGTTTGCGAGAACTAACTTTATTGTAAAAAAACTTTGACAACGAAGTTTTACGAGGAATTTGTGTTTTTTATTTTTTTTGTGTTTATGATTTAAAACTTCATTCAAAATTTTGAAGTGATCAGGTTTTATTCACTGAAAGCAAGGCATGCACTGCATGCCTTGCATACTGACGCTACGCCCCTGACTACCGTTCACATGTTCAAGAATATTTTTTAACTTTGTGCCCCGCGCTGTTAATATGCTACAGGCCCCGTGCCACCATAACCCGGCACTGATCATAGGTAATTTCATGGTTCATCAAGATCGACTCGAAACATATGTATTGCAGCCATTCGCACACCCAGAAACTTCAGAATAGTTTTCTGTAATTTCTGTTACTGTTTTTGAGGTCAACATTATCGCTGAACAGAAACAAGCATTGTCGGTAACAGTGGCGGGTTAAGGTTGTTTGAGGCCCCAGGCCGAAACTTAGAAAAGGGGTCCTTTTTGTATATATGTATACTGTATATATAAATAGAAAGTTTTTTTAAAGATTTGATTGCCCTCAACTCTTTTACTGCCCCCCTGCCCTACTGCTGTTTCAGCATCCTTGGAAATGATGGCAAAAATATTCGTTGTGGTTCGCTACGTCGTACCTGATGTCGGTGTGAAAGTGCAGCTTGTAGAATTTAAATCGCTTCAGGTCAAACTGCTGCAGTAATCAGTGAAAGTAACTACATACACCAAGTAAGGTGTGAACCACATTTGTCTGATAAGGCTCATTGTTCTGAAACGTACCGATTTTCAGTCACGAAAATATGGTATGACTAGGTTTGGACCATCATAACGAAAGTTTGTCAATCGCTGTTTATACGGGGATGCTGCGATGAAAAAATGGCTGTAGTTTGTAGAAGATGGCGTTTCTCTTCAAAGATGTTTTAGAAACTCGCCAGAGGCCAACGACGTTTGACAGTCTGCATTACTGAGAGACGACAGCAGGTGTTGGCTCCGCTTGGAAAGACTAATCTGAGATCTTAGGTGAAATAGGGTTCGCTCTTGTCCAAGGAATCAAGAAAGAATTTAAAATGCAACTCAAAGCTGTAATTTTAGTAGGTGGGCCGCAAAAAGGTAAGCTCAAGCTCTTTTAAACGATTAAAATCAGCTCGTTCTGCTGCACCTAACCGCGAAACGTTGAGCCTGTGAATGCGAAGTTAGTTTCCTACGTCAATCGGTATTTGATTGTTACACTAGAGACAATATACAACCGCTTGAACGTGCTGCATTGTGAGTGTTTCAAACTTTCTAGTACAGCAGTTGCATTGCGATAGTAAATTTAAACATCATCATTATTGCGGGTTGTAAACCAATTTTTGCGTGTAAAATTTCTTTGCTTTTTACGAACTTCGCCTATCGTCGCTTGTAAGGGACCTGAACTGCGTTTACAACATTTAAATTGCGAGTAAGAAATTTCAATGGATGAGAATGAACAAACAAATACAGCAACGCCCCTGATTTTTATTCGCATGACGTTATCTTTAATTTGTATTAGCAAGACAGCGTATATGCAAACTTTAGTGCCCACTGCTTTTAAAAATTGTAGCAAGCAAGCTGCAGTACTTTACGTCAGAGTCGACACCAAAGACGGTAAATTCTGTAAAACCACACTGTAAGCATGCATAACCTCGGGCAAAGTACAATGTCATCTAATTGATATTCAGAACCACAGAACACAAGAAATACAGGCAGATAGCGAAAAACTCCCAGCCTACCCGTCGTGGAACGTAATCTCTGTTCTATGATATTTCGTTTGCTCAACCTTTCACGTTATAGCGTTTTTTCTAAGGCCATGGCCCATACAGGTATTGGCAAGTGTCAGTGAATTTTGAAAAGCATTGCTTCCAGTTCCAGCAACAAAAAATGATGCTTTCGCGATCAGTGCTATTTAAATAGAAGCACCATCTTATCGCCCTTTGCTGTGATTTATTCTTTGAACTTGAATCTCTGCAAGTATTCTTCATAAAAAGTTTCAGAATACATGGCAGTTTTTAAAATCTTCTTGCATGTTTCACTGACAGTTCCTTCATGGAGAATTATAATGAAATTTAGTTTTTTTAAGCGTGTATGTCCTTATAAATTTTGCTGATGACTGCTCTGTATTGCATTGGCCTGCTCATCATATTGCACTTAATAGAAATGGGTGTTATTAAAATAAAAACCCCCTGGAAAACATGTGAGTGAATAGCTGGCGGTATTGCGAGCTATTTTTTAAAATAAAAACTAGGAAATGGAAGGCTGACAACGTTGTGCTGTGCCCTTAGGAAACAGCTATGTCGATTGATAAGTCATGAATGCATTCATAAGAAAGTAAACTTTGTGATATGTAAATAATTCGAAAAAAACGCTCCAGTTGTACACATGCAAAAGACTATGTACACTCTTCCTGATATATGCTGAGCTGCAATGTGTAAATAATGTATTTTGATTTTCGTCAGCAGCATGCAAATGTGAAAATGAAAAACTAAGCAAACATGGCAATAATGCCACAAAATGCGATGCAGCATAATCTGGAAAGCAGATGAAAACCAAATTTTGGGCAGCCACAACCAGTGTTCCATCTGAGGTGCACAACTGCGCAGTACCACCAGACCATTTGCGCAGTGAAATCTCATTCTCGCGCACTTGCAACATTCCAAATTTCATATCCTATATATATCGCATGGAACTTTTACCGCTTGAAACGCTTCACCGGTTATGTGTCTGCATGTTTGGGCAGTTGCTTGCGCACTAAAACAAAGATTTGCTCAGGGTAAAATTTTCTTAGAGGGAACACTGGGAACAACCCTTCCTTAAAAATGTTTACCATAGTTGCCGAGGTAAGATGGTTTAGTTCCATCACCAACATCTTTGCTAATAAAAAATAGAATAAAGCACCACGAAATATATAGTTTCTTCACCCACTTAAAGCAAAAAATTAAGGAAGCACTTCAAAAACATGCCGAAATAGCGAACATAAACTTTCAAAACATTGGGCCTGCGTCGCAGTTATCGCACTTTCAATAACTGACAAAATTTTTCAACGCTGTAGTAAGAGCGTTTGCATTAACGAAAAGTCAGACTATTATGGACTTTCCACCAACGTCTGCCTGTTTCATGGTACAGAACAAAATAGTGAAGGAAAAGTTAACAAAAGTGTTCAAAAAGATAATTTTTAAGAGATGTTGCGATAGTTACAAAAGGCAGAAAAACTCTTTGCGACTCTGTCATTTGTCAAAAACCGTTGCAACTGCTGAGAAACGAAGACGATCAATGCAGTCATCACTTTGTCTATTAAATACTTAGCGTGAGTTTTCCATTCAGTTTCATACCTACGATTATTAATCATTTGGTTTCCTCAATCTATCTATCCCGTAACTTCATGATCACAACGATCATAAAGTAGGCCTATTTGAAATTGGGGATTTGTGCAGCTGTTTATATTGTTTTAGCTACTCTACGAAATCACCTGGCAGATAAAGCGAATCCGAACATCAGTCTTGCCATAGTGTAAATGCTCAGTGAAGTCTCAAAATCTGCAAACAAAGTAGATATTTTAAAGAGAGCAAGATAACGTAAATGCAAGCGAATCGCTTTGAAATCCCGAAAAGTAAGTTATGCTAACCCTATACCACAAATGCGGTGTAAATACGAGGTCTGTAGTCTGCTAAGTGCGGCCCCAGAATCATCGTTTCCTTTGTTCAAAATTATTATTTGTCCTAAGTGTATTGTCTATGTTAGAAAGGTTAAGAACTGTGTCAACTTCTAAAGATCTTCTTAAGACCAAGAAAATTTGATGCACTGATTAAAAATTGAAGGTCGGTGAAAAACATCAGACATTTTAAAGATCAGATTAGAGTTTTGAATAAAACACATACCACCTGACGTGAATGTATATCAACATCTACACACTAGCAGTCTCTGTGAAACCTCTATTTACTTCATATTTTATTGAACCACGATAGATTTCAGTGTGCAACATTTGCTACTATATTTTGACAAAACAATTAAACATGCAAACTACTGTCTCATTTAGCTGAAACAAAGAAACGACCAATCCTACAGCAGTATAGTCAAAATCATATAAAGAAAATTTCAAAACCCACTGATTGTGGGAAAAAGCGGTTTAAAGATTTGAATCCATGCTTTTTCATGGTAAATTAAATTCACAATTTTCCGTTTTCAACATACGAAGATTGCATTTCGTGCTCGTAAATATTTTAGGAGAAAAGCAAAAGATATAGTGCAAAAGTAAACAGTCACTTTTGTAGAGTTTATAGCCAATTACTTTGGGCAGTAAAGCTCTTGGGCAAAAAGGTACAAAATGCTGTTATTGTGAATGCTACTATATATTTATTTGTGAATGCTACCCTTCTTTTTGAAACGTTTGATTCCATTCCAGGTACTCGTTTTCGACCTCTGAGTTTGGATCTCCCCAAACCTCTTTTTCCTATTGCGGGATTCCCCTTAATCCATCATCATATAGAATCTTGTTGCAAGGTGTGCACCTTTGCATCTTTGTAATAAATATATTGTCATATTTTAACTGTTTGTTACATACGTTTTCATGTGCCACTATTTAGATACATTTTCATGTGGTCACACTCACTTTTGCGCCATTGACAAACTTTTCTGGCAATGTCGGCTATTGCGCTAATTATAAGCCTATAGTTTGCTGAGTTTTATGCTTAATTCTATTTGCTTAGTTCTATTGCTTAGTTTTACATTCAAAAATTACGTTTTTTCGATTCATAAGTGTATTGCTGACCACATCGTTGTTTTGCGGTAATCTGTAGACCAGTGTTTCCCAAACTTTGGTACGCGTGCCACTAGTGGTACGCAGGGGCGTTATCTAGGCAGAATGGCGCCTATGGCAAAGTTTAAATGTACGCCCTTTTAAATAGTTTCAATTTTAGATATAGGCACAACTGTTGCGAAACACAAACCACGAAGAAAAAAAATGTGTCAAAAGTGAAAATGTATACTTAGTTGTGCTTTAAGCAAATAAAACAATGAATTATCCATAAGGACAGTGGTATACTTCTATACATATTTTTATCATAGTTCATACGTAGCACTGGCTGACCAAATTGTAAATCTTACACAAAAATCACACAACGTAAACTGCAAACGACAATTTCTTTCAAAAATGAAACACATTTTCTTATAGTGTGAAAAGGGCGAGGTCATCTAAATATGCAAAACGAGTGTTCTGAGTGTCGTGTTGTGTCACAATACCAGAGTTTTGTCATACTGCTTGTTGGTGCTGTCGCAACACGCCCGACCTAATACATTAGATAAGGGCACTGTGTTGATGCAGCTGTGCAGTTAATGGCTTTATCTTTTGTATGGGGCGCAAAATAGAGGTTGAACAAAATATAAGTCACAAATTTTAATTTTTGCCAAGCAATTATTACGCCACCGCCAAAGTGGTGCCCATGGCACAAGCCATGCTTGCCATACCATACGCCACAGGTGGTATGCGAAGGCCTTCAGAGTGGTGTGCGAGTGGCCTGCCTTTTGTTTTTCTTCACACAAAAAAACTGTATTCACATATTTTGCTTTTAATTATCGGGTTCTGTTTATAAATTCTTGCATTTCTGTGTACTTTTCCTATTGGTTTTCAAAATTTGAGTGATTTTTTTCAATGCGGAGTAATTAACACTGCTGGTTCCAAGCTTGAGAAGATATTTTTTAAGAAGGGGTGTGTAGTTTTGACAATAACTATAGCGAAAGCATCACAAATTTCAACGGTTTCAAGTGTGATTGAGATGTTTTGCCTTTAGGTTTCGATAAACGCTACTCTAGTTACAAACACAATTTAAATTCTGCCGCCATGAAAGAATGTAGCAAGGACTAGGGTTCCTTACACTTAAAATCTGGGTCATACATATCAGGGTGCAGGTTTCGTGATGAGACATGTTCAAAGGCGTGTCAATCAGAATGAATTGCCTGCAATTTTCTGTCAAGTTTTTCTAATAGTCACTGGCAATCAAAGTGAATATTTTCACAGCCTTTAATCGGACACTAAGATCTAATCAGAATATATACATCGCCTACCAGTTCGGTATCATCTGCTCTTATTCAAATTCTTTTTTAATAGGTTTCAGTTGCAGCCATGGTAATAGAGGGAAGCTTGAAAATAGCGTGATAAAGAGACCTAAAAGCAACTATTACCAAATCGCTGTACTGATTAGGCATTCGTAAACATTATAGTGCGTATGAGTTTCGATTAAGTTCAGTTTTTTGACACAACTCACAACACATTTGCAGAAAGGTTTGTTTTTAGCTAAGCATGATTACATCAATGATGACTATAGTTTTATTCGTTGTGGCGCCAGCAGGCCTGTAACCAGCTTTGGGACACCAGGTGGGGCGAAGAGTTTTCTGAGAGGGGCCCAAATTGCTAAAACTATGTCCAACACATTTTTCCAGGGGGTCGAAAAATTTTCCTGGGGGACTTCGCCCCCCTTGGTTACGGTGCTGGGCGACAGCCCGAATTTTTCAAATTTTAATGGCGTTTGCCGATCTTCGAAACCCTCAAAGGAATTTTCCTCCGGTCACTATGCATATAAATCTTCATAAAACTATTTACTTTTTTCTGAACCGTTACGGTTCACTTACAGAACATTTTCAACCTGAATAAAGCAACATTAAAACAAGGCGCGCAATCCCACGTCAAAAGAGTTTGTGACAGTCAAAGTATGAGACTGGAAGAAAGAAATTATCTATAGAGCAGTGGTTGACCTGATCGCGCACCATTTGGCGTCCGTTGCTGTCACGGCGTACCACCTTGTTCCATGAAAACTCATTCAATCAACTAAATATCATTCGCTCAAAAGTTTAGAAAACTAGACTTGACGCAAAAGCGACATGTACAAAATGGCAGTGAGAAACATGATGGCTATTGTTAGTGGGCTTTTGTTCTTATTTCACGCAAGTTCGCAACCACTGTTTGAGAGATGAGGTAAGAACAACGCCCAATTACGTTTCTGCTTTGTTTTGAACTTTTTATGCCGGAAAACGTCTTACCACATAAACATATCTTTTTATAACTGGCAATTGCTGAGCGAGTCAAAATCTTTGGGGTTAGTCTTGGTCAAATTGCTTGGAATATTTTGCTTTCTGTTTATAAGCTTTTGAAAAAATAGGATTACTTAACGTTTATAACCTGTGTTTCAAATAAAATTTTACGGCTGCGCAGTAACGTTTTCATTCATTAATTTACTCAACAACAGTTTCAACACAAAATGTTGCTGAAAATAATTTATGCTTGCAATACAGAAATTTTTGTGCATTTTTTTCAATTGATTCCAGGTGATTCAATGTTCGTGACAGTTTTACAGACCATCTTCCCTTAGAAAATTTTGAAAGAAACCTCTCTGTGTAAACATTTTTATGTTGGAAAACTTCCAGAGGTTTTGTTTTACTAAGAATGTTGCATGTTTCTCATCTTCACACGCGTGATTGTACCAGTCATCCTTATTCAATAATTAAATCAACATAAAGCCTTTCAAGTAAAGGTTAGGACATCGACTGCCACGTTTACCCTTGGAGACAGCACTTTCTTAGCCAAAAAGTGGAAATAGATGAAACAGTTCACTATAAATCTTCGTATTGATCCAGGTCGCGGAAATCAGTGAAATTTTGCTGATCGGTTTCTTCCAACCAAGCGATGCAATCACTCGGTTCGTAGCGAGAGAGAGACAAATCTTTGGCAAGCCGATAAGGTACGAATGCTTTCAAAGGCAATGATTTTCGTCGACTAATCGTAAGTTTTTGAAGCTCGGCACGATCGATGAGGGTCATATTGTACTTATGCTGGAGTTACGCAAAACGTGCAAGCGGCAAAAACTGTCAATGATCTGGCGTGACAATGAAGTAAGTGGTATTCGGATCATGCGTCGTTTCTTCAAATGTGCTGATTGCATATACAGTATGTGCACATGCATCAATTCCATTTTGCTATTATTCTGTAGTTATTGCTGGAACATTTGAATCTAAAAATGCTGATTACTTAACAGTTACCTGTTAGTGTGTATGACAAAGTGAAGGAGAAAATGAAGATGCGAAAACCAGCAAAAATTCCTAGCATGTTGACTGATTGCCACCTGGCCAAATACTAAAGTTTCTCGACATTACCGCCTTTTTTATTAATAATAATAAAACTTTTACGCAGGGCAGATTCAGGTCAGAAAAAATTTTCAAGAGTAAACCCTTTGGTGGATAAAAGTCATTAACAACATGCAAGCACTATTGGACATTAAATTTCATTTTCCTTTTATGTAAAGATCGCAAAACATTACATTCTTGTTTTTTTGACCGTGAAATTGTTTTTCTTAAAACTATGGAGATCTCAAATCGCTAGAGTGGCATGCTGTCAATTATTAATTGACATTTAAAGATTTTTCAGCATTATCTCGAAGTTAAAAAGCGCTTTAGGCAGAATTATCTTATGAGGCAAAAGCTTTCACTAGTAGGTTAATAAATAACCTTGTTAAATATTTACTGCTGCTGACAATTCATTTGAAAACATGTTCTGTTTCTGAAATTTTGTAGTGCTCTGAATGAGTGGAAACCCAAATTTTTGTTGCTAGCTTCGTTATTCATGTAAAATCTGAACTTCTATCTGTTCTTACTTTAAATATCTGTAGCTTTGTATTTGTTAGATATTTTTGCATAAATCTGAAGCTTGCCAAAGGTTTTTCTTGCAAATTATCTTCAGGTTTGTACTCTATTTTCAAGTAATCTTTTCACAACTATTTGATCAAGACCTTTTATTTGCCTGCTGGAAGCTATATCGCTTTAAGTACTACAATTCATGTGTCTTCTATCAACACCGATTCAACCTATTTGACTGTATTTTTTCAGGTTTAATATTTTGATATATCACTGTGGATCCGCAGCACTAACCAACGTTTTTCAAGACAAGGTTTTGATAGAACGCAAATTGAATGTTTATGGGGTCATTCATTGCAATGTTGTCTAATAACCTTAGGTTTTCTACTTTGAGCATTTCAAGGTACACCGCAATAAGCCGTCGGTGGAATTAAAATACCAGACTTCAATGTGCATGAGCACTTTCGAACAAACGCTGATCAAACTTTCAAGTTAAGGTTCAGTGCATATGTCTCACGCTCGTAACCCATAATTTCGTCTGTTTCTTAAAACACTAAACGTCAACCATATCGCAAAACTTTTAATGAAACCTTGTTTGTAACAGCACATATTATGACGTTTCCTCCCTAATGTTTACCTTCGGACAGCCTTGCCTGCTTCATATTACTTATGAAGATTTGACCTACAACTCAGGCTTGGGTCTGAGGCTGTATTCACAGAAAAAGTTAGTGCAGATGTTACTTGCAGAACTGGACTCCAGTAAATACTGTTTTCACGACAGAGGAAGGCCTTTTAATAAAATAGGACATTGAAGGTGTACTCCGAGGAAAGATGAGAGTACAAGTAGGCCTGCATACAAACCAGTCAAGGACAATTTCTTTTATGTCTCTACAACATTGTTGTACTATTGGTTTACCTGAATCAGAAGGTCGAAATAATGCAGTTAGCCAGTGATGCTGCAGCGCATACTGTGATGGAAGTGCTTAGATAACTTTTAAACAGTAGCCTGCTGCAGTAATCCTTAACATTTTTACCTATAAACAGACGTTGGAGATTGCTGGCAAAGTAAATCACGTATTCCGCAAAAATAGCAATGAAGGAAGGGGTAAAAGAACGAAGGTAGTTTTTTTTCAACAAGTATTTCAACTACGTGTTTTACAATCGAAGAGTTTAAGGTGCTGGTCTTTGACTTTAAGAGCAAAGTTGAAGTTCCAGATTTATGTCATTGTGTAAGTCATTTACAGTTTAGCCGGAGGCGACGCATCATTTCCAAAACTGCGTTTCTTATTATTGCTGCTGCTAGTCATTATGTCGTTAAAAGTAAACCTTGCTAGACAGGTTATTTAAGAAGTTGATGCTGCGCTTCAATCTGAAAGAAAATTTTTCTCCACAAAGAAACATACATTATTGATTTTAAACAAATACATAGATATATTTTTCGCTGGTGAGAGGGAATGTCTGTTTTCTTACTATGCGCATAAAACAACTTAAAAAATAGCCATTTACATGCGGATCGACACTTACTAACTGATTATTTGAAATTCTGCGCAGCTACTTGCAAGAATACACCATGCTTGGTACAGCCGGTTGCATATATCACTTTCGCGACGTCATCACCAGTGGAGACCCTGATGCTTTCTTCCTCATGTTTAGCGACGCATTCTGCAAATTTCCGCTGCAGGAAATGATCCAATTTAAAGAAAAGTTCATGCCGTACGTCATGACGACTGTTCAGGTAGAACTCTTACAGCGTAAAAGCTGACAATCGCAACAACATGTGGTAGAAACTAGTTTTGCATCAGCGCAGTGACAGTTTGTCCTAAGAGCGGGCCGCTTTTGTGTTGAGCTGTTTTTATCGACCTTTCCAAGAGAGTGTTATGCTGCAAGGTTGTGCGGCTAAAGCAAGCAGTAAAGTTATCTGCTGGAAGATCGTGTCTGACTTTTTCTCATGTCTGTTACGCTTTGCATAGGACTTTTCACTTGCGTTATAAGCGCATTTTGAAATGCCACGCCGTTAACGCATTGTGGAAGACCAATGTTGAGAGCATTCTCGGTACTCGCAGTAAGAAAATGGTCCCCATCTCCTCTTAACAAATGTTGATGCTGCCATGAATTGTTTTTACTCTTTCAAAATTCGTAACGTCAGCTGGTCGGAACGAAAAGATTTTCGAAAAAATCGGGTTCAGCGACCCAGCAACGTACGATATAATAATTAAACACAAAGAACTACACATACACGAGAAAAGACACAGACAAACAAACGCACCATCACGCAGACTACGTCAAAGAAATGCGTAACACTCGTGATATACAAAGTTTTTAGGAGAAGCCCTCTGGTAGAAACCAAACAAAAATTATTGAAGCTTGAAGAGCAAAACACATACAAAACATAGAGAACAAGGGTAGCCTGATCAGTTCCCATTGCATTGCACTGTTGTTAAAAACTCTCGAGCTATGATTACACATCGTTTGCTATTACGTGATTGCACTGGTCTGGTCGTAGAACTCTTCACCATGGTATGGTATGGTTTAATCATGCATTTTTGTGACTCAAATCACGAAATAACACGAATGCAGCAAGAGGAAATACAATAACATCAAAGATCACTAGTTGATTATATGGTGATGAAAAAATATAAAAAATAAGAAATTTCACGTTTCGCAGCTTAGAAATCGTGTTCTAACATGTTGAATCACAAAGGGTTAGCGAAAGACCATCTGGGTCAAGTTCTCAGCCAGCCCTGCTGCTAGCACAAACCAAATTTTAATTGAAGACGTTTTACTAGAAGTAATAAAGAGCATCAAATCAACGTCAGGTAAAATAAGCATAAAAACAGCAACAAAAAACAGTGGGGAAAAGCATGCCTATGTACAGGGGGTGGGGTGAGTAACTATAGAGGTAGATAGGAGGGAAAATAGTGGCATCAGCGCAATGTTACAGAATGTGACAAGCATATAAAAAG
>Ga0210059_1011479_pt1 | contig 13544 bp, 7 predicted proteins | sample Ectturendosymbi2_FD_188042 | JGI IMG/M metagenome (GOLD analysis project Ga0210059, IMG submission 188042) | Ecteinascidia turbinata endosymbiont from Florida, USA - Sample 2 (SPAdes) (version 2) | ecosystem: Host-associated > Tunicates > Ascidians > Unclassified | place: Key West, Florida...
GTTTACACTGATCAACTATTGTGCCATTGTGTTTTCATTTGCTCTAATGTTCGCTAACGATTGGCTTACTGCATGCGATGGCTTTTATGATGCTTCTGCTTGTTGGCTGAGTCATATGAAACAATAAACCATTGAAACAGTTTTGGTAAAGATGCAGCCATTTCCAGAAGGTTGGCGAATTTTTGCTGAGTTTGGCTATTTTTTGAAGTGACTTTGGCGACAGTTTTTTGTTTCTATGTGGCAACTGTTGCAGTTGACTGCATCGCCTTGAACTACTGAGGCAAGCACAAGAGAAAGATGGCAATTCGGGGCATTAACTAACAGGACAGCAACCAGCAGCAATAGAGATCCCTCGACGAGTTCACTCTACTACTATTAGGTTGCACTGGATTTTGTTTTTACTGAAAAAACGTTACTGGTTTTTGCTTGACTTATTTTACCCGGACTCAAACAGGAGTCGGATTGCTTGATTCTAGTTGGTACCGGATTGGATTAACAATTTGCAAAACGGGATTGGATCCGGACTCAAAAAATTCAGAGTCCAAACACCTCTATTGTACAGTAGAGATGGCACGGGCCAGCACTTTTGCAGCCCGGTGTCAAGCGAAATTTCTGACCTCTGCGAAATTTCTGACCTGTTATTGTTTTTCAGTTATTTTGCTTCTCAAAATAAAAAAATAAAGTCTGGCAATTACTTTTGTAATGTGTGTTGTGTAAATTAAAACATTTTGGATAGATGTCAGGTACCCACAACAAGCTGTAGCACGGGAATAACTTTAACCATTGAAAATTTTCGGACTTAGTCGTTGATCTCAATTATTTTTCTTTTTGTCAACCAAACCCTAACCCGACACACTTACCTAAACACGAATGCCCAAGCCCTGATAATCAGTTTTATCAGCGTATTTGGTATGTAGAATATCACTCTGTGCATGCGTACATGGTATGAAGTCAGAAATTTCGCTTGACAGCGGCCCGCCCGGAGGTAGCAAGAAACCGCTCGGCCCGGACTGTTTATGCTAAACCACAAATCATTTTCCGGCCCGTGGCCCGTAGTATAACGTAACCTCAAAAGCCAAGTAACAAGGCAGTGGCTACAGAACCATCGATAGATCTTTAAATTTGAAACCTTTTATTCAACCATCTCCTGTTACATGACAATAACGCACGAGGAGAATGCAGTAGGCTTTGTAAAAACATAAAAAACACGAAAGGTAAACGTAACCCTAACCCTAATTGTAGCCCTAACCCAGGGGTTTCCAAACTTTTTTGCCAGAGGGCCACATACGTGGTTACACAACAGTTTGAGGGCCGGACATCTTGTGTAAGCCGGTTGTTTCGAGACATATTAAATTTTGCCAAATCAGCAAATTTTACCTAAATAGTTTTCATTATTTGACAAAACGGCTTCGCGGGCTGGATGAAAACAGTAAGATCCATTGGTGGTTCCGTAGCCACTTCCAAGTAACAACACTTAAGTTTTCAGTTCATTATCCTTTTAGACACTAAAACCATGTAGTCTTAAGGCAGTGGCTATACGTCGGCCATGGAACCTTCACTTTTGAAAACTTACTCGTCCGCCGACTGTAACGTGTCACATGACAAGTGTGCTGGTAGTAACATACTAAACCCTAAATCTAAACCTTAAACCCTAACCTAAACTTAGCCTCTAATGCTGAACTAGAGGTTCTCAAACTGGGATACATGTAGCCTACACTTAGAGCTACCTTTCCTATCTGAAGGGATACATTTAAGGTTAGCAATTGAAGGGAAAAATACGTTTACATATAGGCTATGTTATTTCAAAATATTTATACATTCATATGTGAATATTATTTTCAAAATCATGCTTATTGGTAAACATATTTTTGTTATTTTCCTCAACGTTTTTGCCATAAGAAATTTTAGGGGTACATGCTCATCTATCGAAATGCTGAAGGGGTACATGCCCCGAGAAAGTTTGGGAACACCTGTCCTAAACCTAAACCTGGGCAACAGCAACATACTATAAATGAAAGTGTTTGTTGCTTTGATTCTTAACATGGTTCACTGATTTGCATGGAAACAAGTGAAACGGAATATGAGCAGAACGGTGAAAGAGAAAGAACAGCAGCAAACAATTTCATTGTTAGATTTTGAAACTTTGCAAAAATAAAAAATTTCGCCTTGTTGGCGAGCAGGCCGCAGCGGCCCGGAATGACGTCACCGCTAAAAAACTTGTTAGCGGACTGTTTCTAAACCTTTAGCGGACGGCCCGAAGACTGGACTGTTAGCAGCCCATGCCATCTCTAGTGTACAGTAGCAGGGTAGCCAGTTTGGCTTTTTTGAAGCCAAATTGTAATTTTTGTTTTTTTTTCAACTCCTTTGGACTCATATATATATTTGAAAAAAGGACAAATTAAATTTGACTTTTTTTGGCCTTTTTGGTGAATTAGATTTTTTATGTGGTTTTGACACATTTAAAGATGATTTTGGCAGATTTCTAGGCACTGTTTCTGGACACACTACAGAATGATCAATTTTCACTGTAAACTCTGCACGAGAATTTATAATTTTTGGTTTTGCCAATTTCATACTTTTAGGTTTGCATTTTCAGGTTGCTCTTCAGGAAAACCAAAAGCTTCTAGAAGTTTGCTAATGGAGTGAGCTTTATTCTTTTTATGTAAAAATATGTGTTTAGTTCCTTTTGAAAGCGTGTTTGGGTGTTTTAAAGGTGTTGTTGTGTACATACCTTGTGAAGCCTTGTATTACTAGGCTTTATTCGCTGCTATTTATTTGGCTTTTTTAAGGGTTGATCTGGCCTTTTTTGCTATGACTACCTGGCAACCCTGTACAGTAGCACACATGAAAAATATTACATAACAATAGCCATGAAAATATCATTAACAATGTCACATTATTGTAGTATCAATGTTTTGGAGCGACTCCTTTGGCATGCAAAAGCCTTCATGACATCATGCAAATCTAGAGAGCGCACACAAGCTTTGACTGACAACATTGCTAATGACGATTGTCTGCTATCTGTCATCGTCATTAGACCTGTTGAAGGTTTTGATCAGTTTCAGTTTGCTGAAACTCCTTTCTGATTCAGCTCTAGCAACAGTATCGGGGCAGTTTGTTTAGCATAATCTGAAGTGAAATAAATACGTTAGGATGAACTTCATCAAGATGTGTCTGTCGTGAGAATAGAGGTTAACAAAAGGAATTGGGTCGTAGTCATTGTCTATTGATCAAATGACGATTATTCAGAGATGTTGTAATGAAATGCAACTGTTAACAAAAATTTGCAAGAAATCAGAAGCAAGCCTATTGTTTAGTTATGAAAACACTGTTACCGAAAGAACAAACCTGAGGCCAATCAAAGCAATGCACCGCCATTAACATTTTCTTTCATTAGCGTTTAAGTGAATTTCGCTTAAACCATGCGCATCGTGATTTTAACTGGCCGAAATACACATGTATAAAGCATTTGGATGTTTGGGCTTGTTAATCTCTTGTTATACCGCACATCATATTGAGATTATAACTGAGGCGACTAATTTTTTGACCTAAAAACTAGAAATTTTGACCTGTCAATTCCTTATGGTTGCAGTCAAAGTGATAGGTTAAATATATTTTTTCAGTTGATATGAAACATATCAAAAGTGTGAAATCAAAGACCCACTGAAACTAGGGATACCAACCCACAGACAAAAATCACTCCAAATGCACAAGAGAAATATCCAGTTTCAATAAATGGCATGAAGTCACTGAGAAGGTTTTACATTGTTATAACTTCAGCATCAATTACTACCACGTCAAGCGTACTTTAATTGGTACTGTAGTGGGTAAAACAACATATTATTACATCAGAAGTTGCAAAAATCCAGTATTATGTCAATATTTCAACTGAACTTACAAAAGCATATCAATATCTGATGTTGTACTTTTAATAAAATATTGATAAACGAAAAAAATCTGCACTGTAAGAAATTTAAACCTAATGATAAGTTTTGACCTAACAAGTGAGCAGCATAAAATTGAAAAGTTAGTAACACAATCGTCACAAAGCGACATCACCAAATAAGGTTGAACAGAGACAAAGGTATAAACAAAGGAAGGATCAACAACATATACGAACTCACAAAAAACAAATTTCATATCGCAAGATCAGCCCCCAATGCAGGCAGGCCAAAAGAGAAGGGTTGGAATCATATCAACCAGCAATGAAGAAAACGACACAGAAACAACAAGCCAAAATGAAGTCATAAAGAAATGTAACATATCACAAAAACACAATGGACACCAACATAACACAGATGATGGTGGGCAAGCAATTGGTGAAGAAATGAGGCATGTACAGATGAGCAGGTGAGGCAAGCATACAGGTGAGGTAAGTGAGAAGCAATAATGGTTATGAGGCAGAAAGCAAGGCATTTTAATACAACATTTCGTAGCAAAAACAAGGAGCATAGGCAGAAAACAATGTTTATAAATACAAATCGTGAAGAAGTGTAGATTTACCCACAGACCATAGTGGGGTGGGTTGCATGGATGAGTTGTTCCCAGCCAGATGCATGGTGTCACTGAATGAAGTTGAAGAGTAAAGGATGTGAGCAGGTTACAGTATTATTAGCAGTAATCATTATTTATTCCAATAAGTATTAGGTACATGAAAAACAAAATACGTTTAGTAAGTTAGAGAAATTTTGACCTAATGATAAATTTTGCCTTCTTTAACCTAATATTTTTCAAATCACTCTTATTGGTATCAGCTTGAAATTTGGTTTGTGGATGTTTCATAACCTTTAAAAGAAGCAGAAAAAATTTGACTGGTTAACGCAACATGGTTAACATCTATAATCCACAAACTGTACTACTCATCTATAATTACTTTGTTTGTTTATTATAGATCATAACTTTTGAACCAGAAACACTAGAAAGTCGATCAAGGTCACAAAAGACACGGATTCTAGCCTAGATTCCAATGAAAACTTCAGCGAAATACTTCGTTTAGCAGTTGGGCCCAGGTCAGGTATCAGCAGCCGAAAATGGCCAAAAACCTACCTTACTTATGACATCACTCACAAAAAAAATGAAACCAAAACCAAAAAATTTTTTTTCATTGCAGGCTTGAAGACTTCCCAGGTCTTTTGAGAGTTTGAACAGCTCTCTAGCACAATTGTCGACAGAGATATTCCCATGTAAAAACACATACAAACTGCTGGATTTTAGCCTCAGCCCACCGGAACAGAAGGTGTTAAGTGAGCCAATTTTGCCAGCCTAAGATGAAATAACTAGCCAACTAATTGATGTGTAGACAGAGGTAGCAATTGTTCTACTTCGCTTAACATTGCCCTAATTTTTAAAGTTTTCATATAAAGCTATTACCAGAAGTAATATATACACATTTGTTCATCTTACTTCAGAAATTCAAGTGCAATGATGCCAGTAAATAATGTTGGGTTTGCATTGACTTGAAATAAAAAATAACCTGATACATAAAATATTTACTGAGATGCAAGATGCCCTAATTAGAATGGCAAAAATCAAACAGCATTATACCAATAGCTTCTGCCACATTTTGTTAGAACAACTAGCATTACACACCTTGGAGCTATACTCAGACTTTGTCCATGCTAACATTCCCTTAAGTGAATCATACACATGAGCATGTCATGTTTATGACAGATAATTTTAAAAGTCTATTAATTGTGGCATAGTTATTTTTCCAGAAACTAAACCCACACATGAAATACCAAAGTGTGTTGAACTTAGGTGGCAGATTTTATTATTTTGTAGGTTCTGAGTATTATTGTAAAAATTTGCTTGTATCTTACTGCGTATCAATATCTTTATAGTGGGTTGTTTTTTAACGTGCAAGTTATGTCAATGTGCTTATTCTTCAGTGCTACCATTGTGACGAAATGTGAAATTTTTTAGAACAAAGCATGGATTTTTATAAGATTCTTTGGCAATTACATTACATTAGAACATTAAGCACATTTTAATATTGAAAAACATTGTGAATTGAGATACTGACCAGAAATAATACACATGTACCTCACTGTCCAAAAAATATCTATTCCTTATCTGAAGCTGCTACTCTTTTATAAAAATTATTCTTTCTTTGCCTTAACGTTTGTGGCAGTTTGTTTTCTGCTCTAGTTAAAAGTGATTTGTGGAATAAAAGAACATTTGTTAAAAAGTTTTGCATGAGTAAGTGTGAATTGCTTTTACAAAGGCTTAAACAACATTGGTTAGTAAACCGTGTTGTGTGTTGTTACACATCGGTCTTACATAACATTGCATAATGACTTTTTATGTTGTAGTTGGTTATCATGTTAGAAATAACCTGGTTAATGTCTAATTTGAAAGGTTGAAAGTTTGGTAGCACAGTATCTAACTTGGTAAAATTGTGATTGGTAACTAAACTTCAATCCTATGTATTTTTTTCTTTATAAGCATATTAGTATTTGCTACTGAACTAAAATTTCTGGGCATGATTTTTTGCAAATGGTCGTGAACATTGCATATATGGTTTTTGTGTCAGACAAATCTCCTTACACCTTTGTTTGTTACCTATAATCTTGATTTTGTCCAATATTTACTGAGCAAACTCAGTAATGTCATGGTGAAAATCTGGAGCTTTACCGAAATTGATGACTTAATCTAAATGTTGTTCTGTCGTGGAACTTACAAAAGGTGTAATATGGTTAAGATTTGCATCAGTGCTCACCAACACTTGTTTAACATCACAAAGTTAAACTGGGTGCTAGCAAAGTTCCAGAAATTTCATAAGGGACAGTGATGTCAGGTAAGCAAGAACTAAAAATTGGAAAAATAATTTGGAGGTACAAAACTAACAAATTGTGTGTAAATATTGAGTTCAATTTTTAGAGGCAAAATTATTTGTATGATTTTTGTTTCACTCTGTGCAATTACCACACATTCCACCATTTTTCATATGTCTCAGGCATTTCAATGTGTTTTAATAATAAAGTGTTAGTTTTATCAGATGTAATATTTAACTGTCATTTTACTGCTATTTTTGTCAGTTGTTATATTTTCTTTCAAGATTATGAAACTTCAACAGTTCAATTAGATTTGCTAATTGGACAATCAAACACTAGATAAATGAGAATTTGTTTGCTTTTAGAAATCAAGCTTGTAGCAACTTCCAGTTATCGAATGAGCAAACTTACTGTTTCATGCTACACATAACTTGAGATGCAGTGATTTCTCTTAACTAATGGCAACAACCAAAGTAGCTGTGGACAATTGTGATGTTGTGGCTGTAGTGAACAATTTGCTGGCTTATGTCAGTTGCGATGAAACCAAAAGCCAGGGTCATGATGGCAATAGTTTTGAAACCACAGTTCAAGTAGCTGAAACCAGTAGAGAAAGTCCATCTCCTATTGATAACAACACTGATACTGAAAAGATGGTGATGCTTGACAGTGATAATAAGAAGACAATGTCCTGTCAGCTTCTTGCAACTTCACCAGCCCAAAAATCTGGAAATTTCATGAAAGGCTGCAAGTGGTCACCAGATGGTCTGTGCTTTTTAGCATGCAGCAATGACAATGTAGCTTTGTTGGTAAACACACCATTGCAAGCTTTAAAGCAGATGTGGAGTGAGCCAATGGAATTAAGTGTGTGTTTATCTGTGCATGAGCCCGAGACTGTGTATGATTTTTGCTGGTGGCCACAAATGTCATCTCAAGATCCAGCAACATGCTGCTTTGTTACAGCAAGCAAAGATCAGCCAATGCATCTGTGGGATGCATTCAGTGGGAGCCTTAGAGCCTCATACATTGCACTCAATAGTGTTTTTGAAATCCAGTCTGCTCACAGTGTTTGTTTTAGTCCAGATGGCCAACAAATTCTTGGTGGGTACAGAAGGTGAGCAATGTCATAAAGCCCTATGTATTTTGTGAGCTTCAGTATCTTCCTCATGAGTTCGTCCTATCTTTGATGATTCTTGGCTGCCCGTATCTTTAAGTTAAATACTGCCTCTTTCGAGTCAGTAGCGCTATAATGCATTTGTCATAGGAAGAAAATCAATTTCATCCATAAATGACATTTTCGGTCTTCTGAAACCGAATGTGCTTTAAAATAAATAAATCAATTTTCCCTCCTATAACATCTTTGTGTGCCGATCCTAGTGCTACTGACTGGAAAGAGTGAGGATTAATGTAGGTAATTTATTCTATTTATACAGATGCAAAAAATACCCTTATCTCATTTTCCATCCTAGTTTTTAAAATTTTTTACATATCTGGTTAAATTTCCAAGCAACATCAGATACTATACTTGTATCAAGTTAAAAATGACATTTAACTATTCAGTCTTCCTGTAACTACTTCTGTTGCAGTCAACCGTCCATTTATAGCATAATTTTATGGTTTCATCAAAAACATTTCCAATAGCTGAACATTGCAAATATCTGTAAAAGCTGTAAATATATCTCGGCTTTTGTGGTATTCTCACGAGCAGCCGTGGGTTTGGTAACGACAACTGTCGCGTTGCAGGGAAGTGTGTTTATTTTACACGGATCGGCCCGGATCGACGTACGAAAAATGGTCTACACGCAAGAAGGCCCGTCGAAAAGGTCAAAACAGCATTATATCTTGTGTCGAATTTAACCCCGATGGAACTATCTACGCCTGCGGCGGTTATGACAAAACAATCGGATTTTACGACGCCAGCAATGGCGAGGCGTTAGAAGTGGTCGACGCACACAACGCCGGGGTTACTTTTATCAAGTTCTCCGCGGACGGTTACAGACTATACAGTGGAGCTCGAAAGGAGAGCCTTGTCAAATGCTGGGATATACGACACATGGCCGAACCTCTGTTTCAAGTCAATAGAGAAGTAGCGACAAATCAAAGAATTTATTTCGGCTTCATTTATCACGCTTCGGAAAGCACTGAGACGCATCTTCTATCAGGCTCGACTAGTGGAGAAATCTTAGTGTGGCACATTGGGGATGAAATTTTGCACGCCGAAGATGCTCCTGTTGGTGCGCGCAGTCTTGAACTTGTTCATTCATTTGTCGCCCACAATGATTGCGTGAACGGATGCAGTGTTCATCCATATCTTCCTATTTTTTTGACTGCATCTGGCCAAAGACATTTTCCTGAGCCCACTATAAGTGACGATGAAGACGAACTGTTCTCTTTTGATAGCGTAACAGAAGAGAATTGCGTCAAACTCTGGCATGCCTCATTTTTTAACTGAAGCATGTATCTCCAGGCACCATGTACAAGCTTTTCTTTTTCTACAAGGTTCATAAATTTTTTGGCACTGTGTGTATTACAAAACTACTCACAGACTAAAAAAATAATTTTGTCGGTCGATTTGAAATTTTCTTGATACTTTTGCTTTGATTAGGCATAAAAAGTTGTATCGTTTAGAGACGCTTGTCCAGCCGTTTCAATAATGCAAACGCTTATTTTTTAGCTTTTCTCCAAAGCTTGCCGTTTCCACGTCTTTCAAATAGTGATGATGCTTTAAATGCACAAACATTTCATATACGAGTAAAATAAATGCACATTGGTTCGGTGTTGCTAAGTTACTGGTTAATAACCACAAAAGTGTCAAAGCATTATGCAATTCCCGTACTTCACAATGACATGAGACCAGTGCTGTATCAGCCCAACTCTGGCCCCCCCAAAATGCTTCGAAAGGCCCCCCTAATGGTGATTTATAAAAAAAAGTTATGTAATACTACATCTCGAGGCCGAATGGACTTCAAAACAAAATATTCTAATTGCAGACACAATTTTGGCAGAACCAGGCCCGTAGCTAGGTTTTGAGGTTTGGGGGTCAAAATACATTTTTATAGGGGAAAGATTTTAATTTTTATCATATATTTGAAACAAATTTTTCTGAGCACAACAAAATTTTCGGGGTAACTGCCGCCGAATGCCCCCCATGTCTGCGGGCCTGGGCAGAACCGTCGCCAGAAAGTCTTCCATTGGGAACCTTTATGTTTGTGCAGGGGGGCTAGACATTCTGAAAATTTATTTTTAATTCACAACATGAACAGCATTTGTAGATTGTGCACATTAATTATAAATATTTTCCCGCAAATACGCCTAATAGGCTCGTAGTTTCCAACCAAACTTTTTTGAACCAGCTTAACAAAAGGAATGGGGTCCTAAATCATTGTCATTTAATTGACGGCGATTATTTGGACATGTAGTGATGAAATGCAAATGTAAAAAAATTTGCAGGAAATCAGAATCAATCCTATCGTTCAGTTATCAAAACACTGTTACCGAAGGAACAAACGTGAGGCTGGTCAAAGCATGTGCACCCCGATGAACGTTTTCTTTCATTAGCGCAAATTGATAAACTTTACTATGAGCTTTAAGTGAAATATGCTAATAAAGCGTGCGCATTGGGCTTTTTACTGGCCGAAATACGCATGCATAAACCTTGCTGATGTCTGGACTGTGAATCTCTGGGTGCATGGCACATGTTTAGATTAATAATATGTTGTACCTCAAATGTGGGTAGTAGGTACCATTGTATCTGCGCAGTGCTGGGTAGTAGGTACCATTGTATCTGCGCAGTCCCGAAACAAACCTAAAGGTTGCGAAGAAATTAAACACAGAATCATCAAATCCAAATCCGGTTAAGCAGAAAATATAAAATGCATATCCACGAAAAACTAAAAATCCATGGCATTTTGATTGTTAACCTCTTGGCAATGCAGCCTGACTGCAACAACAACTTCATTCAAAATTTCGAAAATTAGAACAGCTTCATTGAAACTAGAAACATTAACGCAGAAAATGGAAAATTGGGCGAAAATTCGTTGCATCCCCGTACACCGACGATTCGTGACACTCCAGAGCAGGCCCGTAACTAGGAGGGACGAAGCGCCACATCTGATAAAATGCGTTGGACATAGTTTAGTACAATGCGAGTATGATGAAACTTTCTTTTCACTCTCTGCAACATAAAGTATCACTTAATGCGAAAACATGCTCATGCAGAGTCATTGTATTAATGAAATGTCGCAGCAAAAGTTTTTGTTAATCTGAACCCCCTGAGAAACGCATAAAAAGATCATGGATTAGCTCAGGGGGGCGATCGCGCCCCTTAAAACCCACGAAAATATCTTTAACCACCATTTTTTTACAATTCGGAAAAGAGCATTCGCCTTATAAGGCCATTTTGCCGTCCATTGTTTTGTCAAAGCAGTGTTGTTAAGTATACTTCTTCCCCTTACAGTAGCAAAACCGTTATTATGAGACTTCATTACCAAATATTACTGAAATCTCTCCCCTAAACTTACTGGCTGGATCTATCGCATAATGAACGTTTATTTATACACCCAACAACAAAAAATTATAATTTCATTAGTACTGTTAAAAACTATCGAAACATCTTTGCTCAAATTTTTGACAAATCAAAACTTCTGGGGACGCGCTTGCACCGCCGGCTCCTACACCACTAATTAGCTCTCCCCTTAGTAGGTTCAAATAGTACTTAAAATACTGCAGTTATGCATAACATTTTCACACGTAAAATTTAACTTGAGAACAACCCGAAATTCTTTACATGTAAAATTCAAGTAACCGCTTTGAACTCGAATCAATCATATTTGTAAAACTTGATCTGGTGCAAACAAATTCTGATGTATTAGCATGTTGGTACATTCAAGTATTGATTCCAATCAAAGCTCAAAATAATGAACAAAGTGATATCGGTACGTCGTTATTTTAAGTTCCTGGGGAGGCATATGGTTGCATAAGTGTACAATGAGAAGTAGAGAATAATTTGCAAAACTAACGAAACTACTCTGCATGATAAGAACAAAAAAAAATGCAACAAGAGTAACTCCACCGTCCCCGTATTTCCGTGAAACTAGTCAAAGGGCACTCCTACAAACAGTATTTAGCACTAGGGGAGCAGCTATGCAACGCCTGCGTAGTCGCCCACGCTAGAAAGTGCTTCATCGCGAGGTGATAAACGCATTCACGAAACGCCTCAGCGTAACCAGGAAAAACAGTATTTTACAAGAGATGCATCCAAACTTGATGGTATGTGTCACACTGAAGAAAAAATGTTTGTCAACTTATCAGTGTCTTGCGAAAAATCTGCAGTGCCAAGACACATACAGGAAATTAACCGAGTAACGCGTCGATGGTATGCAATGCAAACGCTGAGACAGGAAATTGATCAACTCCTGCTGATCACTCGGTGGGTATGGTACCACTGATTGGTACAGTTATCACAAAAGTGTACCTGGTGCATAATAAAAATCTGGTTATAAAACGTACAAACAAAATAATTCCCACATACGCATAAAAAAGCAACTTTCGCCACAAAATGAACAGCGACGTTCGAGAACATTCTTTTCAATTGTCAATTGCATAACTGGTGCAAACAACAAATATTGTTTAAGTTGTTCAGAAATATGAGTACGCGGATTATGCGTATCGAAAACATGTTAGCACAAATACAACACCGGTATTATTTGGGAAAAAGCGTAATTTCGAAGTACTCAGTGATGTAAGCGATTGCATAGGTAACATTCATGTGAAGACAAATTGTGCAAAGTAAAGGCGTAGAGACAAACAGAAGAACGCCATGATAGTTTTCTCGTTACAAAACTGAGATAGGATAAAATCAAAACACTGCAAAGAGTAAATCGTAACCTTGTCAAGAAGATCGCATCATAACTATGGCAAGAGGCTGTTTGATTCACCCATTTTTCCACCGTTACTCGCGCTACATTTTTTAGTTTGCAATACGCACAGGCCCAAGCCCCCGTGAAAAAATGTTCGCCCCCCCCCCTGGAAAAATGCGTTAGACATAGTTAAAAAAATTGGGCCCCTCTCGGAAGACTCTTCCCCCCTATAGTCCCAAGCTGGTTACCGGCCTGAATACGCATGTAACCGTTACCAAATTTTTTCTTACTGATACCGTCAAAAGTACCTGATTTCGCAGAGCCTTTCTATCCGTTGAACCGTAGCAGCTTTCAACACTTTGCTGTGAAGAGTTGACGAAGCAACTCATCACTGACACTGCGCAATAAAAAGAGCGCAACTCGCCCGAACCCCATTTTCGAGACCTGTTTTTTGATAAAAAAAATACAACTCGTTCCTTCCCACAAAGCTTTGCAGGTAAATGAAGAAAAGAAGTAAAAATCGGCGCCGGTGTTGAAACAAAACACGATTTGAGACGAAGGCGAAGTTTGAACAAGCCGATCGTTTGACAGTAGAGGAAAGAAATCAACGCCAACTAACTCGTCATGACCTGCAAAGCGGGAGTACCAACGCCAAGGTTAAGAAAAGAAAGTGATTGTCGTCACAGTTGATACAAAAGCAAATAGTGCGAGGAATTCTTGGCGAAATCAACGGCGAGAACAATGGATGGATACTGAATGGAGCAAATCACAGAACAGAAGATATTTGTTGGGACGACGACGCCTTTCTGCGCCGGTGTTCTGAGCTCGAAAACAAACAACAACGCGGGAAAAGCTGCTTGAGACAAAACCGCAGCACTACCGCATTTGCTACTTCTTCAGTTGTTGGATCTCTTCA
>Ga0210059_1011480_pt1 | contig 13544 bp, 9 predicted proteins | sample Ectturendosymbi2_FD_188042 | JGI IMG/M metagenome (GOLD analysis project Ga0210059, IMG submission 188042) | Ecteinascidia turbinata endosymbiont from Florida, USA - Sample 2 (SPAdes) (version 2) | ecosystem: Host-associated > Tunicates > Ascidians > Unclassified | place: Key West, Florida...
TAATGAAGGTCACTTCGACATACATTCAGCCCCGTAGCGGTGCGCATGAGTTGCTGTGACTTCTTCGTCCAACTCAGTTGCGTATCGTCAGAGAGAGGATATCTCTCGCTCTCCTTTTCCGCAAACCAACATGCACAGCTGTGCCAACTCAACTACCACTGCAGCGCAGAGGCACTGACTTAAAGGGCTAGCGATGTATGATGTATGGCCAAGTGGAAGCAACATCCGCCTCGCAGAAGGGGTTTGTCGTGCTTTCAGCGAATTTTAAAACGCCAAACCAACTGCCATTCACGCATGGTAGGTGAGAAATACTAGCTATCTGAAACCCATTCGAACTCTGACAAACAAAAACTAATGCATAAAACACACAAACTTTATTCCAAGTACGATGATAACAATTTATGGTTGTAACACTATAAAAAAACAATCACATTGGCCAATCGTGTACGCATTTTTTTCAGAAAAAAGTTGAGAGTCAAGAATCATTTTCAGTTTACTAGATCGTCATGTTTTTACCGTTAACGACGATGCTCTAAACCTCTGTGAACCAATGCTTGTCAACCGGATGTATGCTGCACCCCTGGGTGTATCAGACCTTTCTGAGGGTGAAGCACGAGATGGCGTTTACTTCAGTGGTCAACCAGGTGCTTGGTCTTCAAAATCAGTTGTTCCACATACACTTCGTTGTCACTTGAGTTTTGTGTAATCAAATGAGACATTCATGCTATTGTTTCGTGTAATAATTAATATGCTACCTAACGTACCGAGCAGTTTTTTGCTGCAGGACTGCGCCAGGATAGAAGCAATCTATCCAGAACTTTTCCTAACTACATTTGATTATTGGGCATCACTCCTCAAAATTTCCAAATATCAAAACCTCAGTCAAGAAACGAAATTTCCATTCTTGGTCGCAGTCAACGACCAAACTTTTCTCTCCTTGTTGAAATTGAATCAAAATGAGAAGTGCGCTTGAAACAAAGTTAAAATCTTATTTTTCACAACTGCCTACCGAAACTTACAAGCAACCACTACGATATCCGTTTGTGTTTCTTTCCATTGTGTATTGTCAAAACTTCGTGTATTGCGGATTGGATCTCAGACATTAAACCACACTTTCAATTAAAGGATGTTGATAGACTTGGTGGAATTTAGTAGTTGACTAGGATGTAGGCCTACAAACTTTATGAAAATTCAAAAAAGGTGTACCACCGCAAGTAAGTTTGACAACACTGTTCTAAACTTCACTTGCTTTTCCGTAACGATACGAACGAAATAACATATATCGTTATCGCAGATGCAGTACACAGTGCGTTCTTTTTTGCCGAGACGCAACATTCGCTTTTTGCGGAGTTTGTTAAATGCTTCAGCATAAGTTAACTGTTGTCATTGACGGTAATCCGTCACACATGCATGACAACTTGCATGTCAGTTTTTTGTCAAGTTTTAAGCCCACACGACGTTTCTCTTCTGAAGCTAATTTTACAACAAATTGGATAGTTTTTCCTGCAAGAACCGTATTGCTTAGCATTTCCTTGTATGCTGTTTTCTCATGCTAACGTGAGTTTAAAACGAGCTCAACGACAAGAGTGACTTAGTAATAATGCAAAACGCCACAGTCAGCACCGAGATCGCTCATGAAGGTAACTCAGCCCAGAGTACAGTCTACCTGACATTTGATCTTTGTTACAGGGCACAAAGTTCAAACGTTTGTGGCAATATGTTAATCCAGTGGTTCCCAACCTTTAAGCTTGCGGCACCCTACAGAAGAGGATTATAATTTGCGGCATCTAGTGGCGAACCCGTAGCAATTTGCTTTAAGGTTTTGATGACAGTTTGAAAATGTATTTTTAATGATATATTTAAAAAATGTATTAGCTCGCTGCACCCTTGGGGATTGTAAATGGCATCACGGCTGGGAACCACTGTGTTATACAAACGGTTCATTCCATTCTTAAGAACACTAACGGGCGATTACAAAATTTAGAGTTGAACCTACCACTGAATGACAACAGCAGCACGTGACGCATTTTGTTGTTTTTAAAGGAACGCCATCGTCTGATCGTACCAGCATTAAGCACTTAGTCAGAAAAGCAAATACCTACAGTACAGAACAATGCAGTGATAACACTTCAGTTAATACAACACAGTGGCAAACGCCATTGCATGCTGAGTCATGGATTCAGGACAGTTCACACGCCGAGACACTGCTTTGGGTGGGGAAACTTCTCAAACTGGCCGTTTGCTACCGGGACAGGGTATCGCCCAAACTTTTCAGGTGCCAAGTGTTGAGTTCTATAACCAGCTTACCAGGCTTGATGACTTTATGGCTCCACATGGATGATCCCAGCTCCACAGCTGCTTCACGCGTCTGACACAAGTTATTATTCACAAACCACGACACCATGTCTGATGCCTTGATGCATTCACATGAAATCAATTGTCCAAATGCACAAACTTTTTGAAAAAGTTTACTGGATGGATCCAAAGCACTGCAGTTTTAAACAGGATATCAAAGTTTAGAATAATGCTGTTCTTACTGAGTTTCATAAAAGTTTCTTACAGTAAAATCTGAATTAACTCGTGGCATGATAACAAACAGTCATATCAATTTGTTTTACTCAAGCAGCATGCACTTTTTTAGACATTCAACTTTTTCCAGCTCAGTTTGGCATCACATCAAAACAGACGGCATAAGTTTTAGTTGAAAGCAGAGTGTAAAACCACCAAACTAAGAATTTCAGAAATTAAACCATGAAAAACGCTGCTCTCTGATACAAACTTAGATCTTGCGACACATGCAGCAACAGTTGTAGGACAACAAAACGCTTTGAGAAAGTCACTTAGTTATTGAAGTAAGTAAAAGGCTACTGTGCACGCTTTTTCTGAAATCCAGCATTTAATACCTTTTATAAAGTCTGTATCCTGCAGCCACACATCGCACATAGGCATCTGCACTAGCATCATCAGCAGAAAACCTGTACAGAGCTTTGTCGTTTTCAAATCCACCCATTGTTTGAACTAAAATACAAGGAGTAACAAAACATGAACAGTGTATAAAAATACAAGCTGCGAGCTCAATTCCTCAGATCATTACCATTGCGCAGAAGACCAGCATCCATGAGACGCTGAAACAATGCCAAAGCATTGCTCTCACTCATGCACGAAATGCTGCTGTCTAAATTCGTTGGACTTCCTTCCCCGGTGTTGCAGTTATCTTCGGTTTTGCTGAATTTTGAATCTGAAGTTGAATCTGAAAAATGTGTACCTGTGACTGTATCATTTAATACAAAAATAACTTCAATAAACCCCTACGCTTTAGATTGGACATAATATTTGGTAGCAACTGTCTTTTCATCAAGTGTATTGCACAACTGTACTACTTAACAAATTGTGCGCATGCGCTGTGAAATAAAAATGATTGAATGCAGATATCCAAATTCCTTAGAAGCAACAATACTGCGACAACTAATCAAATCAAGTATCTGTGTGGATGAAGTGTTTGCTGTAGTACTTGGCCTCAGCTTTTTCGCTAGCACCTGGTACACACTGAATTAGTAGAACCAAACAGTGAAATGTAATAAAACATCATTTCTGCCACACAGTGTCAAGAATTTCTACCTGCAAGCAACGTCTGAAAATGAATATTTATAACTGCTGTTCAATCAATACATATTATCTAATTGAAGTGTCTCGCACTAACTTCTTTTCAGGTAATGAGATTCATGAACATGATCACCTATCATTTGTGAGTTCCAATGGTATCTGCAGTTCATGATGCATAGCTAGAACAATTAGTCTGAGAGCAGGGGTGACCAAAATACAGCTTGCAGGCCGTATCTGGCCCACCGACAAGTTTAATCTGGCCCGCCTTGCACATTCTTTTCAAGCACCACATTTGTGACTGTGGACAGCAGTATACCAGCACTGGCTGCTGCCTGGCTCTTGTTGACTTGTCTGCCGCAGCAGCACTTAGCTGCAAGCAGTGCTATAAAATCCCAAACAAAATGGTGTGATTATAATTGTTATTATTGTACCAGAATACATGTTAATAACTTACTTTTGCATAGATCATGTAAATTGCACTGTATCTGGCCCTGCAACAGCCAGGCAGTCACAAATTTGGCCCTCAGGCCAACAAGTTTGGCCACCCCTGAATTAAGAGACTGACTGAACTTTTCAGACTAAACTCAAGAGCATGCTAAAAGAATACAAAAGAATCAAGTCAAAATTGCAGGATCAACATTTCAAAGATTGACTGACAATGTTTAAAAATACCTTTATACAAATATAACAGTTAAGTATTAGTGGATCAGATATTTATATTAAAAAGCTTTGAGTCACACTGTATTAAAACACTTACTAAAACAAGCGAATGCTGGGTTTGTTTAACTGAAATGAATATAAATATTTGGGTGTATAACATCAGTTTTAATAGTGGTTGAGTCACTCAACTGCAGCAACAAACATGAAGATATTAATTATATGTGCATGACAAAAAGCAAGTTTTGTTTCTCCATATTTCACACAACAGAGACCTAGGACAGATTGCAATGTCAATCAGAAGTATTATTTTTTCACTGAAAAAAAAAATAAGAGGAAATTCATGCTACATGTTGCTACATTTTTTATGACCTTTTTCAAAATCATGACAGAGAGTATGCTTTTAGCAAAGCTATTTGTTTTTGTTAACTTTGACATGCACTATATGTGTATATTAACATAGACACACTCAACATACTTTGAGACAATGGTTGTTTTAAATACTGCACAGTCACACTTCGAAATCTAGTTGAATATAAAAGAAATTTTGCAGAGAACATAAACTGCAGGTTTACAGTTCACGTTTTGGAAGATAATAATTTCTGAGTATAATTGTGATGCATGCAAAGACAATTTTTAACAGACATTAGACAACAACCACAGAAACATGCCAACAAGTAATTTTTTTTCATGTTTGGAAATGTGGCATTCTACAATTTATAAATTAAAATGCTTTACAACATTTTTATTCACATTACAGACTTATGTAGAGGCAAAACTTCAACATAGAACTTCACATATGTGTCAATTTTTTAGCAGGACCACAAGATGTATAGTGCAAACAATAATAAGTTACTTTGGCAGTGAGCATATGAAATTATATATGTAATGACACCCAGACCCAGCACACCAATTTCCTGAACAAACACTGTAAATGGTGATCACACATCAGTTATAAAAGTTTGGTCACACTGATCAAACTCTAGATATTATTTTACAAGTTTCCTAAAGTTTGCAAACAACTAGGCCAAACACAATTTCAGTAGTTTTTAAAACAGAAACAGCAGCACACAATTCTGCAAAAACTATTACCTGAGTTAAGACATTTCGCTGCCCATGCCACAGCTTCACTTCCCATAAATACATCAGGATAGCCACGGAAGATGGGCCGCCGATGTCTTATCAAAGGAGGTTTAGAAGTTTGCATCTTGTCACTGTAAAATTTAAGTAATCATACATTTTGCACAAAATGTCTGTTTGATAAAATCAATTTACAACCACTGTATGTTACAATGATTACCTTTCAGGTTAAAGAGAAACAGTAGAAAGTTGATAAGATTTTGCACATGTTGCAAGCCCGAAAGGAATGAAAAAAGCCATTGAACTTTGTCAACATGATATAGTGCCTTAAACAGTCCAGTTGTATGACACATTACATGCACATCTCACTGAGTCTTCTACAGTTTTCACTTTTCATGTTAGTGACAGCTACATTTTGACTGAACTTAAAATACTCACACTGGGCTGACATCTTTTTTAAAATGTATGATAGCACATTATTGTTAAAACCAGTACAGTGCTCACAGAAATTAACTTGGATGCTTCATGCTTTATTGACTGTATAGTGTATGCCAGCTTAATTACTAGGTACCAAACAAAACTGCTGCTAGTGATATGAAAACTTACCGAATTAATTCAGAAAATATTATTAAATCATGATTGTAGGAGTCCATGTTGAACTTTTGGTGTCTAAACCAGTGTATGTATCTCAGAGTAGTTGTGTACAGTAGACACTCTGACAAAGCTAATCTGCAACACTTTATACTCACTACTGGAGTTAGATGAAATACCTACTCAAAAAAAAACTTTACACAACAAATTCGCTGAAAGTGATATCACTGGCACAGAAATATTTTGAAGAGCTAAGCAAGCAGCTATCCACAAACATTCAAAATAACAAAAACAGTTATCCGCAACATCTAATGTAGCTCACAATAAATAGGAAAAGTTGAATTTGCAAATCAACTTGAACAAATTTAATCACAAGTAGGCTACCTAATGGTGTCACGTAAGTTTAGACTTAATTCAAAAATTGAGTTTCACTTGTCACGTTCACCTCCCTAACCTTCACACCAACATATGTCATTTTTAGCATGTTTTGTTAATTAAGTAGCATGCAATGCATATAAACAAACAGTGAATTTATATAAACTGCCATGAGCAGCACCAGTACTAATCAGCTATAATAATGACAAAGGTGAATGTTTAACAATCATACCGGGAAGTACACCATTATTTCGTGAATGAATATACTGTATAAATATGTTCTTGATGTTGCATAACTTTGTAGCAATACATACACATCAAAACCAACTCTCTTGTAATAGCTGAACTTATCAGCACAAATCAAATGACTTGGCAGCAATGCTACTGTAGCACATATATACATTAAAAAAGGTTCCTAGCTGATGCCACCACCAAAAACTCAAATCTATCACAGTACCAGCTTATTGCAAAGGCCATGCATACAGTAGCATCAGCCTGTACATACAGTAATCCATTTATTAGTTAGATAAATTACTACCTAAGGTCCTAGGAATTAGGCCTATAGCCATTTGATGGTTGAAGCAAGTAATGGTACTTATACTACACCAGAAATTGAGAAAATCTTATGTAAGCTGCTAAAAATCTTAATAGCTGATACAAGACAGACAAGCACAGTTGTTAAATGTTAACAATCCTTTTCACGTATACTATTTTTAATTGGATCATGAATTGCATGTGATATTTTTCCAGTCCATAGTAATGTAGCATTTTCAACTGTGTTCTTACTTAAATATTGTGAATGAAGATACCACTGTGTAAATTTCTGAAACGTATCAGTCACGTCAAAAACTCTATCATCTTCTTCTGAAAACGGTTTTTGCTTTTCGTACATTACATATCCAGAGTATCCTTCAGGAAGGTGAATAACTTTTCCATCCAGTGGTCGACCTCGGAAACTTCCTGTCATTCGGTCTTCATTGTCAGCACCGGTTGAGTCAGTTGCGAAGAAAGTTGAAACTCGAGCAGTTTCGTTTGCAGCAACTCCACATGGCAAACGATGGACATCATGTATGTTTTGGGGTCTTAAACCGTCCAAACGAATATGAACGCTCATCATTAAGCTTGACCAGTCTTGCGCCCAACTCGTACGCTGAAATAAAAGCGTAGGCTACGCCTCAAAAACGTACAGCTAACAAAAGTACTTATCGACAACAGTACCAGTCCAAACTACACACATACGAAATCTCCGTTGTGAACTAGTAGGCTAGTATAGTAGGGCAATCACTACTCGATCAACGACTCAGGAGCTATCACAACGCCACCAATCACGATAATTCCCGCCGCAGGGCGATCGCGGAGCTTTGTAATGGCAGGCGTAGACAGTTACCACGTTAACCTCGTGGCATTTTTTCTCGTCCGTTGTATACCACTACCGTGTTTTTGTTGTAAGACGTGTTCACTCAACCAGCACCCTCGTCACAGCATGACTTCGCGCTGGCGCGAGACAATCCACATTAGTTCAGATTTCCGTAGCAAGAAATCGCCGAAGAGATAAAACCTGTTTAACGAAAGCGACTGTGCTACAGCATGCAGCATGTTACAATTCAAAACCTTTTGCACTGCGCAATGCGCCAAACAGAACATTCTTCGGTAAGCTCAACTGACCGCGATCGACAATCACATGTAAAAAATGGCGTTGAATCTTTGGCATGCAACTACGGGGCAGAAAAGCACAAGCAACACAGAAGGAACAAGGGCGACCTTCAGTTCAAAGTTTTAATAGACGAGAATATCAACAGGCAAGGGTGCATCTACGGGAGTGAAGTGTGCAAGGGCCACTTAGACATAAAGTTTGCCCCAACTTTAGTGTCTTAAACTTTGGCAGATTGCATTGCTTTCAGTGTGTTTCAACACTTCGCAGACAGTTAAACTCAAGAATTGCCAATCTATCGCGCATAAGTAAAGTTTGTATGCTTTTCATCAAAAAAGTTCACATCCCTTTATTTCTACAAAAGTCTAATTCAACTGGCATGCGGTGGGATCCAGTGGTGGACTTATGGTTGGCGGGCGAGGCAAGGCTGAACAGAGCCCTCTGATGACGTCATCATACTCAGTCAACCGTGATAAGACCGTTTGATCAAGCCCAGGAAGGAGATAAGCGGGCCACCCAAGGCTTCCTGAGACCACGGTATGATTAACGCAAAAGAAAATGCGAAAGGGTATTGATGATGCACAACTTCAAAAACACTGAAAGCTGGGAAGACAAAGCTAGCAACAAGTTAAGCCAGCGTGGTCCAACTACTTTTGTCCTATGGGCCATTTTGCAAAAACGTGACAACTCGCGGGCCACTTCCAATAAAATAATGTATAAAACAACAAATTCACAACAGTTAAAACTAAAAAGGAAGATGAGTGAATGTGTCATTGAAATTATTACACAATAGCAAATATAAATCTGCTACAGATCTGTATCAGTGGGATGCCTGTGGTCGAGGCTTTTCTGACACTATCGTACAGTGTTTCGCCTCCCATTCGATTTCTGTTTTTAGATTTGACTTGCTTCATCGTAGAAAATGTACTCTCACACACTTTTCTGACTAATTTTCAGACGCTCTCTGCAGTCTCCAACACCGTTATTATTGCACATTTTTTAAAAAGATGTTATGCTTGTTCAAATGAAAATTAGGCTACCTACTTACTGCAGGGATGGGCAATTAATTTCGGTCGAGGGCCACTTTGAGAAGGCCGCGTTTAACTGATTGATACACAAATTTATTGGGCGGTACAGAGTTGATTGCGCCAGATGTAATCTTCAAGACAGGCGCATACCCGGGGGGGATATTTGGAGCATTTCCACCCCCGAAATTTTCAAAACATTGCCTAGCAATTTTGACATCTGCAGAAACTTTCAAAGAATATAGATGAAATTTTATATTCCAATCATTTTTAAGATGTCTTCTTGGAATTTTTCTTTGTCCTACTGGTGAATTATCTCCTTACAAGATTTATCTTGAGACAGGGTATCTGATCGAAAATTTCGTAAATGATTGGTATTCAACCACAAATATGCTGGAAGTGTCAAAACTTGGGAGATAGTTTAAAATGTTCGTATTTCTAAGGCATTTTTTATCTATTTGTTCGGGTACAAACTTTATAACATTAGGGTACTGTTGAACCGTCCAAATTGCTTAAACTTTCAAACTGATTAGAGAAATCTTGACATAACAGTTAGTGCCACATCAAACCGCTTGTTTTTCTACGACCTTCTGATTATTTTTGTTAGGGGCAAAGCGGAATCACCATTATTAACGTAGTACATTTTTTTTAAATGTTGTTTAGCTGCATTTTCGGTTCCAAACTTGATAGTTTTTACCTAAATTTAGCCTGAGGACTGTTCCACGTTTTAATGTCTTTCTGGATTCATCCCATTACCACGGCTTGGGAAAAAGGTTTAGTAAAGTGTCATATGAGTGCTAGTCAAGTGTTGAACGCACCTACCTGCTAGATCACTTTGGTTCCAAATGACGCTTTACAAGACCCTAACTTTTGCACCCAGTGCAAGCCCTGAAAGCTCAGAGCCTTAAACGTGCTTCTAAAACGTTTCACACAATTCATGGATGCCAGAAAAAGCCGTTTTGCCCCAAACACACCTGATCCGTTATGCGCCAAAGACACAAGACACCTGACCCGTTTTGTCAGAAATGGTAGCATTCAAAGATCCCCTCACCCTTGACATAGGCTGTCCCTTGTGTGTGATCTTCATTTGTGATAGAAATTCAAAAATATGCCAGAAGAATAGAGCATGAACGAATTTGCGAAACAAGACGAAAATTAGACAGGTTTACTACTGTCGTAGCCTATACATCTGTCACACTAAAGCCATTACTGCACAAGTTGAGTACGGAACCAGGTGTTTGTATGAGGATACTAATTTTTACTCCGTCCTGATCGTTCGTTCTGCATCTTGATTAAAACTGAAAAGTTGTCATTTTCGGAAATGTTGCGAAGAGAACTTTTATCTGTGTGTCAAGCTTATGCAGAATTGCATGGAAATATTTTCAACTGCGACTAAGAGCACAAAAAGCACAGTCACACCATTACTGACAAACGGGTGGTAAAAATCTAAAATCTGTTAACCACTACAAATCTCTGGGAGCTGTACTGAATACTGAGCTCTCAGATGACAAAGACATTCAGAGGCAACTGTGATATCAATGTTGTGCACCAAACAAGCTGCGAGCCTCTTTTTCCCGATGTTCAAATGCAGTTAAAAATGTACATTTTTGTTCCTTTTGTACGCCCGTGTATGCATAACAAATATGGTGGAATTTCAGAAAGTCATGCATGCAAAGATTGCGTGTGACCTATAATTTTGGATGCAGACCTCTATGCAACCAGCCCTGGAGAGCGAGTGTTAGTAGTCATGACTCATCAGGTTCAATGTACCGGTGAGATTCCTACCGTATTTACTCGCTTATAAGACGGGGATTTTTTCTCGAGATTTCTGGCTCAATTGGGGGGCCCTCTTATAGGCGAGGTCTACAGAGATAGAAAATAGTTCACTCAGAACTGTGCAGATATTTCACAGTTTCTGGCAAAAATAAACAACAGAGACACGTAAGCGGTAATTAAATTAACTGTCATGCTATGAATTAAATAAATCTTTTAGCCTATTGGAGTCAGCGCCTCGTTCGTTGAAGGGCGCGGGACTTCGTTTTTCCCTATAACGTCATACCGGTAAGCACAATGCATCCACAGTGCTAACGAAGAAGAATCAATAAAGACACGCCTTTTAGCATCTTGTCGGCTTACGTACTTTGATACCGAAATGTGTTTCTCTCGTTACCTGCTTTCCTACCTTTGTCTTATAAACGAGTCTAAACAGAATATCGACAATCTCCCAGGTGAAGATGGGAACCGCCTTATAAGCGAATCGTCTTATAAGCGAATAAATACGGTACATTTGAGGCATGATGAAAAATATGTACTTGTTTCTCGAAAGATGCAGAAGGTCTAATAACGTATGATTGCCTGCTTTGATGCAGTCAGATTGTTTATATTGGTCCTTATTCTTTGAACACTACAACCGCATTTTACTTTGTGACTGAGTGATCGAACACTGCAGTGTTTGTTCATTTGAGGGTGTGCATGTCACAATGCATTCGTACTTTAGCTGGGCTTGACCAGTTTAGGAATTAACGTCCCACTCTTCAGTAGTGTTGTATCAAGTGAACAAATAGTGTTAAGATTGCGTCTGTAAACCCGAGGTTCGGCCTCCAACGCCGTTGCAAAACGTTCTGTAGAGTAAGTTTCTGTAGCCCGGTGTCAAGCGAAATTTCTGACCTCTGCGAAATTTCTGACCTATTCTTTTTTGTCAGTTATTTTGTTTCTCAGAGTAAAGGAATACAGTTTGGCGATTACTTTTTGATGTGTGTTGTGTAAATTAAAACTTCTTTGGTTAGATGTCAGATACCCACAACAAGCTACACTACGGAATAAGTAAAACCAGTGAAAAATATTGGACATAATCTTAGACTTCAATTATACTTCTTTTTCTAACTGTAACATAAACCCTAACCCGGCACACTTACCTAAACACCAAGCCCTTTGCCCTAACCATCAGTTTTCTCAGCGTATTTGATATGTAGAATGGTGCTCTGTGCATGCGCATATGGCGTGAAATCAGAAATTTCGCTTGACACTGAACCAGCATGGTGCAGAATGTGTGTGTTTGTATGCTATGGACTTCGTGTCTGCAGGCAAAAATACATTGTTATTATATGTGACCGTTTGCGAAAAGTTGTACCACGGTTGAATAAGCACGATGACGTCATCGAATGAAATTTCATGAAAATTGCCCCCCCTGAAATGAAGAGCTGGTTGCGCCCCTGCTTCTAGCCGGGCACCAGAAACAGAGGTTATCCAGACATGTGCCTCAGCGGAAGGTTAGCGGCCGGTCGTACCAAAAAAATCGTACACAGAAATGGCATTGTCCTTGAACAAATGCACTTCATCAAGCGCAAGAAATTCAGTGGGACAAATGTAACCTCAAATGTAAAATGTAACCACGGTTTTCATCAAATTTCAGCTTTGAAGATTTTTCCTGGACGCTTCCGCGGGCCACAGAAAACGCTGTGGCGGTCCACATGCGGTCCGCGGCCCTATAGTTGGACCACACTGAGTTAAGCGATAGCAAGCAGGCAGCGCCCTCCCCACACTTCTCTGGTTTAACAGTTGCTGCTGGATGCGCTTTGAAAGCAGAGAACTTACACATTGCAGTTGCTGTTGGGGCCCCTTTGAAAGTAGAGCACTTGCACATAACATTTGCTATACTGGGAGCAGTGGCTTAGCAAGGTCAAGTGCCGTAAAGTGCCGCCCCCTCCACCCTTCAAATTTGCTTACAAGAATTCAAAATGAAAGAAGATCATGATTCCTGCCTATTTAAAGATTTAAGGATGAGCAAAGCATCTTGAAGACCACAATCAAACACCCACCAACTGAAATGTGTCTTGTTTTTCATTATCGATTATAAGACTTACTTTTTCTGTTTGCCGCCACCTTTCTCATCATTACTTCTTCTATTTTTTTGTTTTCTTGACATAGGCTATGCATGTGCTCGTACAAACCCGACACGTTTCGTCAAATTTTCTTCCCTTTTGGTTTTTAGCCTCTGGTAAGCCCATCGCATGGCTTTTCAATAGTTTACTCATTCCAAGGGATCAAATGAAAAAATTAAGGGATGTGACAGCGGCATACTTACTTTACAGATGTAAACATATATATATGTTAATATTTTGTGTAGTATCCCCGCCTTTAATTAAAAATATTTATATATTGCACGTAGCAGGATTAATCCTCTCAGAATATACAAAAGGCTTAAAACGTTAACTCTGTCGGCACTTGCGCGGGCCCGTCTCTAGGTGCGGGGACCCATTTTGATAAAATAGGTCAGACTTAAAACTGGCTGTGGTTAGAAACGTTTGACTTGCAGCCTTCATTATGACCTGCAAACTTGGTCTAGTTGTTGGGCTTCTTCGAATTACACGTGCACAGTGTGCAATTCGTTGCCTTTGTTCGTTACAAACAGAACCATAGCCAGAAGGTCTTCAACTGGGGGACCTTATGTTTGCAGGGGGACTTGACATTCTGAAACTTGACAAAAAATCCACTGATTTATAGTGTTTCACATTTCAAATTGGGGAGGCTTGGAGCTTTGGCGCGGGGACTGGCTACCAACA
>Ga0210059_1011481_pt1 | contig 13541 bp, 4 predicted proteins | sample Ectturendosymbi2_FD_188042 | JGI IMG/M metagenome (GOLD analysis project Ga0210059, IMG submission 188042) | Ecteinascidia turbinata endosymbiont from Florida, USA - Sample 2 (SPAdes) (version 2) | ecosystem: Host-associated > Tunicates > Ascidians > Unclassified | place: Key West, Florida...
CCATAATTTACGGAGCCCCACAATAAATTTTAATGCCGTTATTGCTTCTTTGGACAGTTGAAAAATTAGCCAAGTCAGTATTTTAATAAGTAAACGAATAGCTCGCGGAGCCCCGAGGTTTCTCTCGCGGAGCCCTGGGGCTCCGTACGGAGCACTTTGAGAACCTATGCCCTACGGTGCCAGTGGGCCGGCCCCTTTAGCTAAATTTCCCCCATGGGTGAAACCTCCAGTTACGCCACTGATCACTGCACATGCTGTAGTTCAAGACTGACATTGGGTCATTTACAGCCACTGCTTTATATTACTACGTTTGTTTCGTTAACACTGCTTGTGACTACCAGTGCTGTATTCATGCATTTGGTGACCCGAGGCACACATTTTAAGGGGGATCTTTAACAAAAGTAACCACTGAATCTACTTTAAAAATCAAAGTAATTATGAAACCCACGTACATCGTGCCTAGGTGGGCCATGCTCCCCCCAAATTTTTGGCTGGCCCTGTTTCCCCCCCCACTTGTGTTTAATTTCACATTCAAGTTCGTTTGATTGACATATACAGTACAGCAGATAACTTTTAGCCAGCAAAACTTTAAACGATAATTTAGCCCTCTTGCCTGCATTCAGTATTTCCCAAATGCATGATAAGCTGGGTTGTTGGTTTTGACGGCCGGGTAATGGGAGTTGTTTACGACACACATCGGTGGTTACACGGATCCTGTGTGAAATTTAGTCAGACCACGGTTTTGGTGGTGAAAGGTTCAGTTCGAAGCTAAGAAACAGTTGTTATAAATGGGAAGATTGATCTATCGCGCATTTCAGTGTGAGGTAGAACCGGATTATATTACTGTCAGCAGATTGTTGCTTGTCCTTGTAGGAAAATGTTTACGACAGCATTAAGAATTGGTGTAAGTTAATTTATCCTGACTGCCGTGTGTTCTGCTGCCTTGTGTCTCGTTTGACTTCGAAGCACCTTTCGCAACTGGTCGTGACTTCAGTTTTATGTCTACCCACACATGTCTTGCAACCTCATAGAACTTTGTAATGACATTTTGTGATGCTTCAGGACCAATTCTTTCCGGCATTTCAGCTCTTTGACCACGAGGTCAAGCATTTCTATCAGAACAAGACTTGAACAAATTCGTAAATGCATATTCAATTAGTGAAAATGATTTAAAACACGAAACACTTCTGGCAAAGAATTTGCATCGGAAAGATATTTCTCAAACTCATGTGCGTGCGGGCCCGGCGGGTTTCAATTTTGCGGGTGCGGGGCGGGAGCGGACAAAAAATTTCAACCCGCGCAGGACTCGAGAACATGGCCCGAGTGCCGCCTAGCTACGCCCATGGTGTTATGGCAGTTGCCAGTTGCATAGTAATGTGCTGTACTTGACAATGATCACTATAGGTATTTGCTTCTTTACTAAGTACACAAAACTTTAGTATTGGCACTTAAAGAGTTCTTTGTCAAAGTAGATCAAACAAACACAACACTTCAATTATTCTTTGAAAAACAAACAGTACACTGAAAAACAAACAATACTTTAAAATATGAACATGTATCTCTGAGATTCAAATAATTGGCAGTTGCATATTGCAATTCCAATTAATAAAGATATATATCTGAGCTTCCATTTAAACTGGCGCCCTATAATGACCCAAAAGTACGCCTAAATAGTACGGTGTTTGTCATGTACATCGGGATAGTATTTAAATTTTTCAAACACACGACATCTTGCATCATTGGACCTCACAAAATTGCCTGGCAATGTCTTCGCATCTATTCCCCGGCTTTATGCTGGGGGATTTCAACAATAATGTAACCACTAAATTTGTACAACTACATTATTTTTATCGCAAAATGTTGGGGGGACAAAAGATGATCTAGACTAGTGGTAGGCACACTGTGGGCCTTGTTGAGTCGCACAACACATTTTGTTGTGGGCCGCGTGGTACGTAAGCACTACAGTCCTGTGCCGGTTGCGTGGTCTAAAACATAGGCTACTGTAACACCTATGGAACGTTGATTGTTTGACATTAACAAAACATTGTTTTTGCCATTATACGGTTTATGACATGTATATAACATTGTTATGTGACAGGCAACTAAATACAGCATAAGTGTGAAATTGGGCCTTCAAAAATTAGTAGGCCTATAGGCTCTTAATTGCGACTGAAAAAGCGGTTTGGGTCACCATAACGAAAGTTTACAGATCACTGATCTAGATCTTTCGATAAGAAGCCGCACGAAATGATGAAAAAGACATAAGTCGCTGCTTACATTCGAATAAATACGGGATACTGTATATTACTTTTCGCCACTGCGAAACGAAAAAGTTAAAATTATGTTATTAAACATCTGTAGGCCTACCATTTTGTTAGGCAAACTAGATTTTATCACCTTACATTTTCTCACGTTGTGACGCAACCGTCTAATTTTGCGTGCATTGCCTGCTGACCTCGTGTTTTCTATGAGCCAACCAATTTGCACCAAAAAGTTGAAGTTATTGGATCAAAGTGTATCGCTTTGGCTGAAGCGAAAGACAAAAACGTTAGGGTTCTGATAAAATTTGGAATAATTGAGTGTGCAGGAAAATTTTGGTTTTGTCTTACCCCTTACTACAAGGTCAGTTTGACCTCAGAACCTACTCCTAAATGACCGGGTTACGACTGTTTGACATGTTCCCCGTAACTGTAGTTTAAATAGTGACCTGCCTTACGACTAACTACAAAGAACTTGGTGTCCTACTCATTTAGACTTTTGTTTACGTTCTCCAATTTTTTGAAAATTTAAACAACACTTCATGCACCTTGGCTGAAGTTGACCATCATGAAAACCGTCTTGCCAAACTTTAAAACTGTACATGGTTTTTTTGGACGTCAGGGTAAAGCCCCGACGCTTGAAAAGACAAAATACATTCACGTCATTGTGACATTAGAGAGGGGCTAAGTTTTTAAAGTGACGCATAATTGATACCCCAAAATTAGGTCGTACATTTATCCGTACTTCGCACTCATATCCAAATAAGGTACAAACAGTGGCGTAGCTGACGGGGTATCGCTCCTCCCTGGCAAGCTAAATGTAAAAACTTACCTTACATTTCGGTTTCCAGTGGTTGCTGTTTCTTTGCGTTTTTCCGAGTGTTTTCCGGTGATTTAGAATTTTAGTATAGCCATCCACATCCGAATTCACCATCATTTCTCAAGTGTTTTTCTGAGTGTTGGCTAGTGGGTCTCTTTCAGCTAAATTTTTACCCCATGCCTCAAACTTCTAGTTACGCCACTGGGTACAAGGATTGCATAAACGCTTTAGTCAATAAACAACAAAATACAAGTCGTGTCGTTGACTGTGTATGCCTATTTCGAAACCCAGATAAACTTGTTCGGCAACAGACAGACTGGAAACCTTCCAAATATAGGTGAACGCAAGGGGTGAGATTGCTACATTATCACATTGCATGAAGCGATTTTCTCAACGATGCGCAGAGTGAATTCGTCCAAACTCGGTTTTACAGAAATGATTGAAACGTGCCGAATCAAGAAAAGACTTGAAAACCTGATTAAGTAAGACAAATAATATATTTTTGCCGAAAAAACATGTTATTGGTGGTGCCTCAGGCGCTTTGCTTTCTTAATCTCTCTGATGCTAATACTTGTTTGGCGACGCTGTCTCACTTTGGAAGACAGCGTCGAAACCCTGCCTGCAGATAGAAGGGGAAATTCATGGATGACCGAAGGCTGTCATCGAACTGCAAAAACTCGTATAGTTCGATAGATCCATGCTAATACCAAGATCTTGCAAATCGGAACTGTGGCCTTTTTACCAATCGTACAGTGTGCGGAAGAGCTGCAGGGACTATCCGGAATTCGAAACAAACCGAGTCAAATGTTACCAGACCTTATACAAGCTCACTCGTGGTGCTAAAAGAACCCTGTAGTTATAAATCGCCACCAAAACACCACATAAAACCGCAGCAAAGGTTGAGCTTATAATTCTCAACGATGCACAGAGTGATTTCGTGCAAACTCAGCTTTGCAGAAATGTTTGTAATGCGTCGAATCACGAAAACACTTAAAAACCTGATTAAGTAAGACAACATGTTTTTGCCGAAAAAAACATGTTATCGGTATAGCGCCTCAGGCGCTTTGCTCTCTTAATCTCTCTAATGCTAGTACATGTTTGGCGATTCTCACTCGCAGCGTGTTTGTCATTCGCACGACCAGGTTTTCTCTTCCGCACCAGTGTGCACGGTCACACAGGTTGAAAAGCACTGCGGTAGAGACCAATTGATAGGCGGCAGAGAATCGCGACTGAGGGCAAGAACACGAGCAACCTTTCGCAAATTCAATAAATCATTTTTGACGTGATGAGAATAAAACGTGTTGCCACTTGTAAGCTTCGATAAGATACGGTATGCAAGCTTTGGAAGCAGGCTTAATTGAAGTCAAAGTCAGGCCCGTAGGCACGGAGGGGCATTCGGCGGCATTGCCCCCCAATTTTTTGTTAGCCCCCAATTTTGCTGTGCCTAGAAATATTTGTTTTAAACATATAATAAAAACAAAAATATTACCGACTTAAATGTGTTTTCCCACTCGAACCTTAAAGCCTGGCCACTGGCATGTTTGGAGCAAATGAAATTCGTTGAAACATAGTAAAGTGACGTTTGCAGTTCGTTTTTAACTTTTAACAGTGTTCTAGGGCTGGGAAAACGAGCAGGCGGGTCCGTTGCTGTTGACGAAGCAACCGGGAACCAAAGTTCAGCTGAAACCGTTCGAAACGATGAACGCCCTGTGCTAGGATTGCGGTTTGAGATCGCAAAGTCTTCCAAGCAAAGCTGTTCGGCTGCAGGCCTCGCGACAACGTCATGATTTCGCGTTCAGTTGCGCTGAAGTTGGTGTTCGACTAATGCTGGAAGGATTTCAGGTACGACGACGTAGCGGTTGCAAGACGTTGAAACGCGAAAAGAATCGTTGCTTCTGCAAACAGGCACGCAATCAGCGAAGTCTCAAGAACATGCTTAGAACGAAAGCGTATTGCCAGAAAAGGCACAGGCCCTGTGGGAATGATCTTCGAGTTATCTAACTTCAAAAGGAGATTAGGAAAACATAGGACAGCATCGACGTAACCAGTTGCATTGAGATATTAGGTTACACTAAGTATATCATGGTTTCAGCAGATCCGAACTTCAAAGGGTAGGGGATCATGAAAAGAACACTGTTTGTACACTCGTGACACTACTGACAATTGTGAATTGCTTCTAGACATGAATGTTATGTAGTTGCCCACGTTCGAGGAAAAGACCGGACACACCCAGTTTTCGTGTGGGGAAGTATCAGCAGAAAAATACCGGGTTACAACCTACTCGTATGTCTTGGAATCTCCCGGTTATACCTCAGCTCTCGCCAATTGTGAAAGAAATAGAGAGTAAGCACAACACAAAGAAAATATTGTAGAGAATTTTCAAGTTTCGCCACCTGCTACGGAATTATCAAAGACTCATTTTTTTGTTTTTTTAGCGGAACTCGGGAGAAAATTGCCGGGATGCTTTGTAATAAAGACGGAACACTTGTACGTGTTTTCCAAAAACAAGACATTCGTGAAACATATCAACTAAATTTTTAACGCCAATCTTCGTCTGACTTCTCCTGACAAATCAGCTCAAGAACAATAGAGACAGTGTGCTGGAAAACGCGGCTTGGCGAAAACTTGCCCATATTTTTAACAAACGGTCAGCAAAGTGGAAGTTTCCTTTTATAGGCAGCAGCACAGGTAATTTCATACACTATCAATAAATTAAAATTTCAAAATGCATGCCAGGAGTTTTAATTTTTGGTAAGGTAGCTTTGCATTTGCCATTTTTCAGTTGGACTAGTCTAAGTACGTTGGGCAGATGCCATAGACGGAACGAGGTACACTAGACCCAAATGGCAGGAACGGTCATCAGCTATGTTTGTTAAAACCCAAAAAGTAACATATATTGCATGGTTACTCTGGTAACTCCATCACCAAATACACATGTTTAGATTGGCTGCTTACTACAACATCATGGTTTAAAAAATCTTACCCCGAATAATAAACCACGCCTTTGTGAACAAAACTTTTCCTTAAATTTTCCTAAGTCAGATTCTTTGAAAAGCGTGCTTGTTTTAACCATAGACTTTCAACCTAACAAAAACGGACGCATTTTGAGTTTACAACATGAACTTTCTCATTATAAAAAACATTCCAAGTCACTTTTGCTTTTTATGATTGCAGTTGATTTATGCCCCTGAATAACACTTGCCTTTTTCAATTATATTTGCTTTACAATTCGTTCAAACCAACATAAATTTCATGTATCAATTTTTCGAAAGTTTATTTAGTACCATTGTTTTAAGATGTTGAAGTAAATAGACCCGTCTCTATTGAGGCATTCCAAGAGTTAGCTCAACCAGACAGCCAAGTTTCATTCTTACGCTGCAGTGTACAACAGAAATGACTACAAGAAAGTTTTGACAAGCTCTGATGTGGTTTTTGAGCCTCTCCGCCCGTGTTCCCTCTGAGAACATTCTACACTGAGCAAATGTTTGTTTTGTTGCACACTAAGCGCATGCAACTGCGCAACGATGCAGACACAAAAAGTCAAGCGTTCCCTGCGTTAAAAGGGCCATGCGTATATATACACCGTATTAAATTTAGAATGTTGGAAGTGCGCGAGAATGAGATAGCACTGTGCAAATTTCTGGTGGTGCTGCGCAATCTCGCAGTTGCGCACCTTAGAGCGAACACTGATCTCCGCTCATCTTGAAAGGCCATATCGAGAAACCTTGGCTGGCGACCAAATTTGTCTGTGGCAATGTTTTTTCTCAATTTTTGTTTTTTCAATCTATGATTAGGTAGCTGTTTTTGACTTTCTTATATGTAGTTCAACAGATTTGCAAGTTGCATTTGCTTCCACACATTTGTAACCCTCAAATGTGTTTCACCGAACTATCTAAAGGTCTTGCTTTCCTTTTACAGGCAATTTCCACGAAAATTAGTGACTAGATTTTTAAAATGGAGCTGTATGTGTGGTTATTGCTGCTGTGGATTGCAGCTTTTTCCAGGTGGGTGTAGTTTTAATATCTTTAAGGCTTAAATTTGTAAGTCTTCCTTTGCTTATTTATTAGGCCTATTTCACATGGAAATGAAACCCAAAGGCTTTTCCGCGGGGAATTTTTTTAGTCCCATCCCATGGAAATTGTGACTCCTCTTCAATGGGATTGTCACTAAATTAATAATACAAAGTACATTATATCTACTACCCAGCATTCACAGAAGCGTGGCAAAAGACCCCAAACATAGCCGTAAAAGGCGGCGGGAGGGCGGCAGACCCCCCCGGCTTGAAAAATTTCAGGGCAAACTCTGTTTTCAGGGCAAGCGCAAGTTGCTCAAGAATCCAGAATGATAAAAAATATTTCAATACAGTGAAACTTTTCAGGGCAACTCTGATTTTCAGGGCAAGCGTAAGTTGCTCAAAAGTTCTGAATGATAAAAAATATATACTCAGTACAATGAATCAGGAACACACTGTTTTTCAGGGCAAGAGCAGGTTGCTCAAAAATCCAGAATGGAAAAATATATTCAATACAGTGGAAAATTTCAGGGCAAACTCTGTTTTCAGGGCAAGTGTAAATTGCTCAAATATCCTGAATGATAAAAAATATTCAATACAGTGAAAATTTTCAGGGCAACTCTGATTTTCATGGTAAGCGCAAGTTGCTCAAACATCTTGAATGATAAAAATATGTATTCAATACAGTGAATTCAGGGCACTCTCTGGTTTTCAGGGCAAGCACAAGTTGCTCAAAAATCTTGAATGTAAAAAGTATGTTCAATGCAGTGAAAATTTCAGGGCAAACAACTCTTTTTCAGAGCAAGCGCAAAGTTGCTCAAATACCCTGAATGGCAAAAAATATATTCAACGTAGTGAAAATTTTCAGGGCAAACTCTGTCTTTCATGGTAACCGCAAGTTTCTCAAAAATCCTGATCGGTGAAAAATTTTCAATGCAGTGTATTCCGTGTATATTCACTTGGGGATGATCCGAGTAATTTGCGCCGAACAAAATGTAACGTTATAGCCGAATTGACGTGGCAGAAGCAGCCGTTATAAACGAATTCAACTGTATAGAACAGATTTACAAGAGGTTTCAGGCCCCATTCGGATTAAACTAAAAAGTTAGTTTCAGGGCAAACTGTTCAATTTTAGGGCAAATTGTAATTTTCAGGGCAAATTTTTCCGGCCCCCCAGTAAAATACCTTTCCGTACGCCAATGACCCCAACCACCCCAGTTATGGTGAGCCAATGACGATTGGGTAACTTTTACGTTGCCACGTGAAAAGGATCAACTACCTTATTTTCAAGGTCTCATATCGCTGCGCCATGGCATTGAGCCTCTACATCTGATACTTACCGTGTTGCGAGCATATAAAAAAGGTATTTCACGGAACAAATCTCTCTCATCCCACGGAACAAATCGCATGTTTTTCCATGGAAATCCCATTCCCACGGACAAGCCTGGAATCACAGAACTCCTAGGATTTTACTATCATTTTCTCTTTCTATGATTCCTAATCCAACTTTCCATATTTCTCTTACAGTATTTTTCTTGTTGAGCTTAGCTTGTGACGTTAGCTGCTCATCTCCTCTTTGTTCTACTGTTACCATCATAGACGCCAAGATTGGAATTTTTCAGAGTGTGCGGAATCAGTGTCATCACAACTAAATGGCATCCTGATCCACTTGAACAAGTGGAAAAATATTAGTATGAAAAAGATTTCATGCACTTCGCAGAGCTGATGATACCTAAAATAGCAGGCGAAATACATACGCTGATAAGATCGCAGTGTCTGATGCTTGGCTGTGAAAGGAATCCTTTTGATCAGAGGTGGGCAACCGCTACTTTATTAATAGCGTCGCTTCCGCTCCAGCTACTTGTTAAATTTAATAGCGGCGCTACCGCAGCCGTTCCTGAATAAAAATAGTAGCGAGCTATCGCTACCGCTATTCGCTACCGCTCCTTTTGCTGCACTTAAAAAATTTTTGGTCTTGTTTTACAGACGTAGGTTCTATTATGAAAAACCTAACCCTGAAATGTTTTCTGTAAAAAGTTGTTAAAGAAAAAACGTGATTGGAAAAAACAGTCATTGAACAGTTATGATATAGGAAAAATTATTTTACAGCGCATGCACAAACATGAAACACAGACTGCAGAAACTCCCATATAGAGTCTATTTGGCTTTGCGAGTCGATTGTTGTAGGCTAGCAATCGCCTTTATCAATGCAAGTTCCGCGCTGTGTGTACAGTACTGAAGAGAATGGTCAAGCAATAAAAGATCAAATCTGTTTGTCACAGAGTTTAATGCGCGTGTAAATTGAATTAGGCCCGCAACCAGGGTGGGGGACAAACCGGGCTATCACAGCCTCTCACGGAATGGTTATGCATTACTTTAGATTTTCGAAAAAATGTTATGTTGGTCTATGTTTCATGTGAAACCCTGAACAAATTACCGACTACTTGTATTTTCAACTGAAGTCCTTGTTTCTGCATGGTTCAATTTATTCGCGATAGTAGTTTTATGTAGAACGTAGTTTATATTGCCTGCGTGCAAAGAATGGTTATTTAAATATTCGAGAACGAATTGACCAACCACCGTTTCCTTCACATTCCAGCTTTTGAAAGTGCAGCCTAAGTGTTGAATCCTTTAGTTTCAAAGGTGTGCGATGCGCATTAAGCAGCCGGCATCAGCTCTAAAAAATAAACCTATCATCAACAATTAAAACCTCTCGATTTACTGTAAAAGCTTTCGAGGAATCTGCCGACGGGTCTGCTCTTATGTTTTTGCGATGATTTAAACTTGCACATATCTGTAGGCCTATTCAAGTTGCGGGTCCCCACAAAGCTGACAAGCAAGCGAATCAGTCAAGTTAATTGTTTTTATGGGACATCGATTTCACGTACCATTACGCATCCACAGTACTGAAATCTTATTCATATAAAATATCCTATCATAAATTTCTTTTATTCCATTGTGAAATTAAGTTTCCCTGTCAGTACATTCAATGCCCATACGTACTTTTTCGGAATATCTGAAAAACTTTTGCATGAAAATATGTAAAAAACACTAAGAACCACACAGAATTTATTTAACAACTGAGGAAAATCAAAGCCAAGCGGTCAGAAAACAGTTCTTTTTCTTATGCGAAGTTGTAGCATCCAAAGTTTGGTGTTACATTCAGACAACGATCACATGCAAAATCGACATCATATGATTTGCGGCTTAGCACATGGAGGTTAATTGAATTTTAGCAAGATCGTGATGATAAAATAAATTAATCACTTGACGTTGTGTGGCTGTGTCAGGTAAGAATGTTAATCAAAGAAAATTTTTTCAACACTGTGCTTGTTTAGCCCAGCCGACGCCCATTTGCAAAAAAATGGCATCATATAATTTTTATCTAAATACATGGAGGCAAATAAAATTTCAGCGAAATTGCAGTGATAAAATAAGCCCAACTACCTAACGTTTGGTAGGGCTATGTCAGGTTTAAACGTAGATGAACCAAAACTTTGGTCAATGCTAACTTTGCGTGTAGAGTTAAAAGAATGAAAATGTGAGAATCGTTGATTTAAATGATGTTCAAGCAAACTCACTATAACAAGTTTAACGTGAAGTGATTTATCCTTCATCTCAAAGGGAACACTTTTCTGTAGTTCCCACAGAACGTTTGGTTTTCAAAACGGGGCGGTGGGAGATTGAGCGGACGCGCTGTAGCATGCTCGGAAACTTAAACCTTCAAGTGACCCGGGATTTTTGATTTGGCAACGTCCACAGATTATGCGAACTTTTTCAGCAGTTATCACTGATGTTGAAAACTAAAAAATTATTGTGAAGCAATAGACACAGCGATTGTACGTACAACGCGAGTTTTACAATAGAAAAAGCTTTTGGTGTTTCGCAAAGTAGCCTTATTTGATTTTTGCTGAACAGCAGAACTTTGAATGAGTAGCAGAAAACAAAAATAATGCGCTTTCGGTGCCTCGTTTAGTGGAAGTATAAAATTCTTCAACAAAAATAGTTTCACACAGGAGACAGTTTTTTTTACTGAGTGGGAAAAAACTGATTTGGAATACTGAGGATATCTCAAATTAAGTGCGATGTCTAGCAGTATTCCTTTTACAACACAAAGTAACGCAGATGTTTCGAAATGTTTCAAGTGAAGAAAGAGGGTAGCAAACAAAGTATATTGGTGAGTGATTTCAGGAAAATGTTTGCAAGGCAAATATCACAAGTACAACTTCATCGGCGAAGATTGCAAAATAAAGTGCGCAAAAACTTGGAAGTTGGTGCACAACGTTAAAAGCATTACAACTTCAACATTTGAATGTAAATTTGTTCTGCGCGTTGGATTCATTGTAAAGACTTACTGCGCGATGTCCAGTGTTGGTTTGATGCACTGTAGTTAACATGACGAGATGTTTCGGTACAAAAAATAGCCGCAACCATTTAGTAGGTTTGCTTACAAGCAGTGCAACCCATGGAATATAAAGAGGCTTTGCTTTCTATGCGCGTTAATGCTAAGCCGTAAAAAAATTGCGTTTTCAACCTGATCGGTTTTGAAGAGCGTTTTCCAAGGTGCTTAGGTATATAACAGCTTCATTGCAAGTAGGAGGGTAGCCCAGCGAGACCGTTGAATTGTGACAATTTATCAAAAACATTTCGATTTGGACAAAACACGTAGCGCAACAATTGATTTTGTTACTTGAAAAGCAACAATGGATGTCTGCAATCGCATAGATTATGTTGCTAACGATTGACATCGCTTAGTAGACAAACTGGCGGTTTTTATTCAACGTTGATGTGCATTTTTTTGTTCAGCAAAAAGTGTTTTTTCACGGGTGCAAATTTTTTGTTGCTGGGCTTGTGAACGTTGTAAGCATCTAAGAAAATGCAAATGGTAATGAAAACAGACAATGCTATTATTAAGGTGGAGTAATAACGATGTCATTCACGGTTCCCAAAGACGATATTTTTTTCATAAGACTAAAGTCGTCAGACTAGAAAAAAGGGAATTATGTAGTTGTTGAGTTTAGTTAGCACAATCTGAAGCACGAAGCTCAACGTGAAGACCCCTGCGACCACACTTACAAAAACAGCGTTTCCCCAAATTAACTGCAATGTGAAAGAAAAGCTGTGACGCCTGTAAGAAAAAGAGCGTACGATGTAACAGAAAAGCGACATTTCATTACAAAGGTAAGTTCCAAGAAGTTTTTCGTGCTGGTTTGAACGAAATTGAATACGACTACGTAGATTCCAAACAGCATTTTTATCTACAGTATCATGTCGCAGCAACAGAAAACAGACATGAAACCACTTTGCGAAAAACAAGCGACACTTCAAGCAGTGGCGTACCTCGGGTTTACCGCGCCTGGGGACAAACTCAGTTTAAGCGCTCCCAGCCCGCTCGTGACAGCATAAAACAAAAGAAACACTGCAATCTGATGCTTTATTGCAATTATCTAATTCCAAGGACAAAGTTTTCTTGCCTTTGCTGCTGAAAATGTATCGATTATATTGTCAAAAAGCTGATAAGATTTAAATGTCACATATTTTAACCTAGAAAATATCTAAGGCCAGTGACTCTCTGTACGAAATTTTGCTAGCAATTTTGTGATCAGAATTTCGATAATCATGTCTGTGGAGATGCTCAGTTTATAGGTGGAATTAGATAAAACACAGGTAGCAGATGAAGCAGCGGTAGGGCAGGGGTCAGTAAAGCCATTGAGGGAAATGCAAATTTACAAAAAAACACAAAATTCTTCACCAATATGTTTTTTTTCTGTTAAGCAACAATGTTGACCTCAAAAATAATAACAGACTGTAGAACACCATTCTGAATGTTGCGGGTTCGTGAATAGCTGCAATAAATTTGTTTCAACTAGATCATGTTAACCATGAAATTCCCTATGATACTGTGATGAAAAGTTAGCTCCGTCCCCGTTGCCTCCCTTTTGAAAGAACAGGGGAAGCAATGCCCCCAGCTCTCCGCGCGTCCCTGAGAGTAACTGAAAAGTACGCAAGTATAATTAGTATACTCAACGCTGTTGCCCGTTTGCAATTTGAAGTTTTCAAAAGTAGTCAGGATTTACTTAAACTTCTCACAAATAAAAACCATCATAATTACCTTCAGAATCACATCAAATCCATTTCAACATGAAGTTTGTCAAACCATCAAAGATCAAATGATTTCCTAAACATCAGATATGTTGTCACACGGAATTTATGAATATTAAGCGAATGTTGTCTCGCAACGGGTACCCCAACAATTTTTTGGACCGTTGCATTCAGCAATTCTTAAATAGAAAATACGGTGTCACGCAACAACGTGGTGCACCCGCTGAACCCTCTCCCTCACCCAAATATGTTTCATTACAACTACCGTATTTGGGTTCTATATCTAATAACATACGACAGGAACTCAGCAGCTTTATAAGACACAAGGCTGTAGTGAACGTGAAGCTAC
>Ga0210059_1011482_pt1 | contig 13541 bp, 8 predicted proteins | sample Ectturendosymbi2_FD_188042 | JGI IMG/M metagenome (GOLD analysis project Ga0210059, IMG submission 188042) | Ecteinascidia turbinata endosymbiont from Florida, USA - Sample 2 (SPAdes) (version 2) | ecosystem: Host-associated > Tunicates > Ascidians > Unclassified | place: Key West, Florida...
AAATTCGATCTCGCAAACCAGGGCCTGCGCCAGCCAGTCCAGCCGCACATCTTCAATGCTCAACTGCTCGTATTTGACGAGACCGTAGCGCAGCCTCATTTTGCAGTTGTAAATTGCTCTGAGGTAGTGATGAGTGTGTTTCACTCCCCTGTTTTAACGCGCAGCCTGATATTTCTGCAGTTATGAACTGCTGTGTCATAGCGTTGAGTTTATTTTCCTCCGATAGCCTAACATGGAGCGCTGATAGCTCATATTCAGTGCAATGACACATCAAGTAAGGGAGTGGATGTAGAAAAATATGCAATTTTATGTCAACAAACTTCGCCAAAACATTAGTTTGGAAACATGGAAATGACGTCAAACTGTGACGTCACAAATAGCACACCAAATACAAATGACCACCATATGACCCTGAACCAACCCCCCCCCCCTTGAAAATTTTCTGCTTACGCCATTGGCTGAAAGATTTTTCAGAAAGCTTAAACTTGTAAAAAATTATTTGCGGTCTGCTATGTCACAAACTCGACTTGTTGACCTAGCAAGATTAAACACCGAGTGTAGCATTGCCAGACAAGTTGATTTCATAGTGGTATTATAAATTTTATGAATAAGAATATCAGAAAATCGCTTATATAATAGTTAAATGATTTTTTTCTAATTTTTTCCTCATTAGATTTTACTATGAACATTTAAAAAGTCATGTTTAAAAACTGGTAATGTGGTCACATTTCTTGACTACCGTTATGTTTTAACGTAGTGTTTCATATGATCAACAAATAAGCACTTCTAGTTGAAGTATGATGCGCATTAATTAGCTTCAATTTTTATTTATTTCAAAATAATTTTGCAAGTTTTAGAGGCCCCACATGGGTTTTGTTCCGCCTAAAAAAATTCCTCTTGGAGGCCCTATACTGGCTCACCGCACCACGTAAATATCCATCTGGCACATTCTGCTCTCAAGACTAACGAATGTTACAGGCAAGTTTTGCCTGCAACAACTATTATTGTACCCTCAAGGAATAAAATTGATTAGACAATCAATTCCCGTGGACACCGGAGGAATGTTACAGGCAAGCTTTGTCTGCAACAACTTTACTGTACAGAAATCTAGCCTGCTGAAAGACTCACAAGCCTAAAACAGCCAGAACAAATTCAAATGGGTTACAGCCAATCAAAACCTATTATTTAGTCAGCTGACCCTAAACACAGTGTCACTTAAACGTGAGACAAAGTCATGTGACGTCCGATCACAATCAGGGGAAATCCCAAGTACCAAGACATATCTGAAGATTCTAGAAACATTTAAATTAGCCAATCATAAAACACTTACATAATTAAGAGCTAATTAAAACACCTGAAGACAATGGGGATTTCCAAGTCACATGACGACCTTTGGGTATAAAAGGCGTTGCATTCTGGACAGAGAGAGAGACACTTCTCCTTCTGCTTATAGGTTAGCCCTGGGTTAAGTCGTTGTCATGACATTGGGCATTGCGCTCACTTCAGGCAATGATCAGGAGTAAAAAATGGTAGTCCGCTGCCTGTACCAGATACCATATCAGTTTCTAGAAGCTGGTATGTCCTAGCAGGATTCTGCCAGTCTAAAGTGACTTGTCCGAGTGAATCCCTGGCAATATGGACGACAGCAAATGGCTTGTACAGGACAACTCCTGCCAGTTTAGACGACAGCAAGTGGCTTGTCCGAATGAAACTCTGCCAGACTAAAACGTTGTACCGTAACAGCATAGCCCTCTTCCTGTCAGTCGTTCAGGCTTAAACAGTATTCGTGAGTGAGTTCAATTCCAGAAAGTGAAGTTCTGTCAGTTTAATTTGCAAATAACGTATTGTACTATCATGCTTTTGCAGGCAAGTTGTTTAGGCTAAAAATTGTGTTTATAACTAAGCTCTATTCATTTGTTAAACTGCTGTATAAGTCTGAGTTCAGTCATTTGGTTTATTTTCTTCAACCGTTGAAGGTTTTACCTTCTTCCGCTTAGCGCCTCGGGAGGCCGTATAAAAGGTGAGCAATGCTCCTTTTTGTACCGCAGTAGACATTTCTACACTTGGGCGAGAAGCCCTTCCTAACACGCGTGTACACCTTGATGTATACCCGTTACTGCTCGGCATGTCGGTTACATCTCTTCGTAGCCCGTCTGGATCGAATCCAGCTTGGCAGTGTCCATTAGAAATCTTTGGTCCTTCTTCTGATCAACCCTTCTGACTGAACATACCTTCGACTTATTACTGACTGATTGTAAACTTTCACCTGAACTACTGTTCCTTGCCTAGTGTTTCACCTAGTTCCGAGCTGGGCAACTCGCGGACTATGAAACGAAAGCATGATGACTTTAAGTTAGCGTTAGACAATTGAGTATACACTTATACATGAGTATTTTTACAGATAGAAATGCATTGTGACATGAAAAGAAATTGAGTTTTATTTATACAATAAATTGCTTGAATAGGAGAACCGATCTGGATAGATCGTTGATCACTTATCGCAAATTGCTAAGATGCAGCATTAAAATATGAGGGTTATATAAGCGTTGTAATATGTTGAGAAGTGATTGGATATTGTGATACATCGTACATTGGCGAGTACCAGTTTGTGCAATTTTTACATATCTATTGCGATGAATAAAATCTATGAAATCAAAGATTATATGCTTCACTGGTGTGTATATTTTATAGTGTGAACCATTGAGAAATAGTTTATATTAGGGCACTTTTAGGGCTGTTAACCAGACTTGGTTTCTGCGAGAACGGTCCATGATTCAGTAATGAGAACCCCTGCACAATGATTCTACTGGATCAAAAGCACCCTACGATGTTACCCTTAGGGGTCGCATCTGGTGTAACATGAAGGAGAGTCAACACCAGCTTTCACACAAAATCACCCTGGCTGTTTGGTGATTTGTAATGATTTGCCTGCTAATGATTTTTTATATTTGCTCTCTGCAACTGTAATAAATGTGATATTAACAAAGTTTGTGTGCTGCGCTGACAGTGACTTGCTGTACATTTCAAAATTGAGACCCTTCTACCTAGCTTCGCATGCCCACAAGCCACAATGCCAAACGTGCAGTGAGAAATATTGCGTTGTTGCATAACACTCCACTGCGTGGTGCGCATGGGTTGATCATGTCTTGACCAAGTATGTTTCTATTTGGTTCGGCAATACTTCATGCAAATAATTCTCTCAAAAGTGTCTCATCTGAATTTGTACTTCTTTGCAAGAAAGCTGCGCCCTTCATTTCATTCAGGCTACACTTCAGCTCGTCTTGTCCGCATTAATTGGCAACTTTGCTAACAAAGATGCATGCTTTAGTCGTATAGTTTCGCATCCAGTCGCAAAAAGTCACGTCAAACGTTGGTCAGTGAGAGCACACGACACTACGTGAGTCCGACTGTTCCTTCCGTGTGTTTTCGAACAATTGAGATTGATATAAAACACCAGCAAAAATCTGAAGTTTTTTCAGGGTGGGGGGAGAATGGCCTCTTCGGCCTCATTCTGGCTGCGCCTGTGGATGTGTTAGCGGCATACCTACTTTGCAGATTATACTCATTTAAGTGTGTTATTTCATGTAGTATCCCTGTCTCAAACTAAAAAAGTATACATACTGCATATAGCAGGCTAATATATTAATTTCATAATGTTATTTCAGTGATGAAAAGGGCGTTTCATTGTTCACTTCACGTTTCAGTAGTGGTTTCATTCTCTTAGAATATATAAAAGGCTTCAAACGTTAACTTTGTTGGCACTTGCGCGAGGCCCTCTATAGGTGCGGGACTCATTTTGATAATATAGGTCAAATAGGCTTAAAACTGCCTCTGGGTGAGAAATGCTGACTTGCTGCCTTCATCGTGACCTGCACACTTGGTCTAGCTGTTGGGCTTTTTTTCAGTAGTGTAGTGGGTTGGGAATTCGTGGGAACGGCATTCCCACACTTTTTTGTACTACATTAAAACATGGTTACGATCTCACACATGTGATAGTGACACGCAGATTCGCACTGTTAGGCAAGAGTCTACAGTGAAACAGGAAGATCCAAAGCGGAAATTCTTGTAGGCGAATGCTCACTTTAATCGAATTATTTAGTGCAGTATTCCTTTTTATTTGGTGTAGCAAGGCCGTTATAGGACCGCAACCAGGGGAGGCGCAGGGGGTGAAGCCCCCCAAAAAATGTTTGTCCCCCCAAAAAAATTTTCGCTCCCGTGGAAAAATGTGTTGGACCTAGTTCAAAAACACTGGACATAGATCAACAAATTTAGGCCCCTCTCGGAAAACTCTTCGCCCCTCCTGGTGTCCCAAGCTGGTTATGGGCCTGGGCCGTTCCCACACCTCTGTTTTAGCACTACACCCCTGGGCTTCTTCCAATTACACATGCGTAGTGCTATTCCTTGCCTTCGTTCGTTACCAACAGAACCGTCGCCGGAAGGTCTTAAATAGGGAGGCTTTACGTTTGTGCAGGGTCTTGACATTCTAAAGTTTGACAAAAAATCCGCTGATTTATAGTGTTTCATACTTAATTTGGGGGTTGGAAATGTGTTTGGTGGGGGCTAAGCCCCTTGTGGCAACGGAACTGGTTACCAAGAGACATCTATTTCGAAAACTGCATTACCAAACCATGCCAAATTCATCAAAATGTGAGCAACACCTTTTCTAAGCTTTTCATGTTGAAATGACTTTTTCTATGACTGCAAATGTTATTATATCGTTGAACAAAGGGGACTTCTACGAAACTCGCACTGCCTACCGGATGGCTCTGATTCACTCTACTTGCAGTTCAAACTTACAGTCTGAGCTCTATGTTAGCCACGCAGACACATCAACTGCACCACCCGCTTCAGGAACGTCATTTTCCGACAACACTATACATCATGCGGAAAAACAGCAGTTGCAATGAAATTGAGCAATGTTATTGTGGTTACCTTTGCAGAGTTCTTTACTTCAACCACCAAAACTAAAGGTTGATAACCGCACCCAGTGGCGTACGAGGCGGGGGGCGACCGCCCTCCCGGCTTGAAAAATTCAGGGCAAACTCTGTTTTCAGGGCAAGCTCAAGTTGCTCAAAAATCTTGGAAGATGAAAAATATTTCAATACAGTAAAAAATTTCAGGGCAAATTCGGTTTCGCAGGGCAAGTGCAGGTTGTTTAAAATTCTGAATGATAAAAAATATATATTCAATACAGTGAATTCAGTGCACACTCTCTTTTTCAGGGCAAGCACAAGTTGCTCAGAAATCCTGAATGTAAAAACTATATTCAACACAGTGAAATATTTCAGGAAAAACTCTGTTTTCAGAGCAAGCGCAAGTTCCTCAAAAATCGTTATTTCAATGCAGTGAAAATTTTCAGGGCAAACTGTTTTTCAGGGCAAGCGCAAGTTGTTCAAAATTCTGAAGGATAAAAAATACATTCAATACAGTGAATTAAGGACACACTGTTTTTCAGGGCAAGCAAAAGTTGCTCAAACATCCTGAATGTAAAAAGTATATTAAATACAGCGAAAAATTTAATGACAAACTCTGTTTTCAGGGCAAGCGCAAGTTCCTCAAAAATCCTGAAAGATAAAAATATTTCAATGCAGTAAAAACTTGCAGGGAAAACTTTTTTTTTCAAGGCGTGCGCAAGTTGTTCAAAATTCTGAATGATTAAATATATATATATATATATATTCAATACAGTGAATTCAGCGCATACTCTGTTTTTCAGGGCAATCCACAAGTTGCTCAAAAGTCCTGAAAGATAAAAAATATTTTATCACAGTAAAAAGTTTAAGGGCAACTCTGTTTTTCAGAGAAAGAAAGTTATTCAAAAATCTGAATGATAAAAAATCAGTGACGGGCCGACAGGGGAGGCAAGCAAGGGAGTTCCTCCACTAGCATAATCATGAAATGTGCAAAATGAATTAGGGATCCAAAATGACAAATTGAATAAAAATTTGTCCTTACACGTTGAAAAGGTGCCGTTATTGTATTATTCCAATCATTTTCATAGTCAATACTGCCCATCTGAATTTGCGTATTTCTTCTTCAAGTCGTGGGACAGCCACGAAGGGAGGCAATGACTGCTTGTGCCTCCTCTCACCGGGTGGCATTCGCATTGAGCAGTTTGTCACAAACTGTGCTGGTGAGCGCTTGCCGTGCAATCACCTTTATGTCAGCTCTGTAACCTTCATGTCAGTAACAGTGTAATGTTTGTATACACTTTTAATATATGTACTCCTACTGTATGCTTTCGCATTCCATAGACTGGCACTTACTTGACGCTGTGCATAATATACTGAATATGCAGCGTTATGTCTCATCAGTAGCTGGTCAGGCATGCACCTTCAGTGGTAAGACGGCGAAGGGAGGCAGTCAATATCTCTGTCTCAGTGAAAACGTGATTGTTACGACATAGTTAGGCAATTCTGTCCTAGTGATATGGCATCACTGGCGTGACCGACAAGTCGCGTCGGGAAAACTTGCTATGAAGATGTGTGGACTACAACAGGACATTTTGTGACATGAAAAATCTACCAAGAAGCCCCAGCCAGGTCACAAAATAACATTTAAAACCAAATTTGCTTCAAAAACGTTTGGAAGCGCAATGATATACTTTGACTTTGATCGAACAGCGGATACTAAATAGTCTTGTGCAACCTTTTCTATTCTTGTTTGATGCTAAAACCACTACCGTGGAACATGTTAGCCTATTCAAGCTAACATGTAGCAAAAAGACGGACTAATTTATTTAATAGTTTTGCCTGTAGGCTAACTACACCTAGTTAGGGAAACAATCAGCATAATTTCATCGGTTGAGCAAACTGGAAGATTATTCGGTAGGTTACAAGAAATCAGATATTGGGCTGAAGGACTATTATCCCAATACTGATTAATAGGTTTTCATTACACCTTGGTATGGTAGAGTGATTCGACTTCTGTACAAAATCTGTAGCCTAATATTGGAAGTGGGCGACTTCAGTATAGGCTACGCTTCGAACTATGTATCCCAGTTATGTAGCTATGATTTCCTCAGTTCATTATGGAACACATGGAGTAGCATAAAATGTGGCATAAAAGTTTATGGAATAGGTTACAGTTGCAATTTGGTGAATTGCAGTAGCCGCCTACTGTTCTTAGATTACTACTTACAAAGTACTGTGAATCCTCATATTTGACACTCTGTTGCATTGTACTGCAGAGAACAGACTGGTTAATGATCTTGACTGTCATCAACAAAGTGGCTTTGCAATGTAAAAACTACCTCAATTTCCTGCGCTGTAGAAGCTGTCCAAATTCTATTAAAGGCACTTGAAGACTGCAATTACGATGCGACGCGGTTTTCATGACCTCATCGCCCAGCAGTTCTCCACGATTTTCTCTGGTGGCTGTTATTTTGCGGACTAAACTAAATAAAATCACATCTCGGCGATTCCAACAACACTTACAAAAAGCACCTTTGTGTTTGTGGAATCAGCTCTCACCTTTTCATTTTAAGCTATTCCCCAGCTTTCGTAATATCATAGGCCAAGCGCACGAAGCAAATCTTTGAGTCCTTGCAGTGTAAAAACGCCCCAATATCGAGTTCGCAAGTGCGTTCACGAAAGTAAGCCAAGGGCGACGAATCGCTCACGCGTCAATCCGATAACAGTGCAGTGTAAAGTGGGTAAGTGTGTCCTCTCGGAATGGGACGGTTCGGCGCCGCCGTTTCGGCGATGAAATGCGAAATGTGTTTTCCTTTGGAATGCCACCAAAGTGCAAAAGTTCACACTGCCCTCGTGAAGCGTGTAGGCGCAAGATTCGTTCTAGCACTTGACCCAATCTTACAGCAATGCGAGTTGTTTATCCAAACGTACATACACTTATAAAATCGATGCTGACAACAAGCTGCACAACTGCGTCTGTAGAAAGCATTGTCTATCAAGATGGCGGTGTTATAAATATACTTGCAAAGTCACTGCGGAGAAGAACGATTGAATTGCAATTGCTCTGATTACTTTGCATCGTAATGTAAAAGTGAATTACACGAAATCAGTATAGGACTTCTTGCGCAGTAAACAACATGGTCAACTGCTTAATTCTAAAAAGACTATTTTCGAAATACGACGCTTGACTGATATTTTGTTCAGATAATGTGGCCAAACTTTTTGAGGCTAGCTGCCGTGCCTTTCAATATGAGAAGTTGCTTATAAAAATATAGGTTTAGTGGAAACGAACAAATGTTACTTGGCGTGACGTTGAGGCAAGCCTAAACTTACTTAATTTTGTCATGACCTAGTAGGTGTAAACAGCAGATAAAATTAGCCCGAAACTGCAAAACGAAACGATCGTGATTGGAGACTGTCCTCTCGCCATGAAGCGAAATATTACAAAACAGCTGCTGCGTGTGCGTGGCAGTGTATGAGCTTCTGACAGCATTGGAGCCCGCACTGCCAGAGGAGGAAATTCAGAAACACGTGCGTTCGACGCAATATCAATTTCGAATGTTCAAAAACGTGGATTGTTTCATGTCACTGCGCAGGCGCTATTTAGGCAAGGCAGTAACGTTGTTGTTTCGTAATAGTACTATTCAACGTTACAAGGGAAATGTAGGCTGTTGCCTGTTCAAAAACACCCACATTTGAGACCTGCAGTGACAGCGTTTGATATTTTATCAGCATTAATGCTGAGTACCTGCGGTGCAAAAGGGTCTGTCATGACAACCAAACAGACCCCCCAAATGCGCCCCTGACCCCACCTAATGACCAGGCTACAGCTTATGGCACTCATTGCAAATATCTCGCTGAACATTAAAAAATAGCATGAAATGTGCCAAGAAATGTTTATTTTTTTTAATTTTCGTGACGGCAAACAGCGGTAAGCCAACGCTTGAACTATGTTTCTTGCCAGGGCGGTTGAGGTGAACACTTCCCAAAGAGCGCTACGGCAATTAACTCAGTGGCCGTGGATCGAACACTCATGTCAACCCTCCGATTGAGAGGCGAACTAGCCATCTCCGCCCCAACGAAATGTTCGTCGCCAATGCCTAGGTGCAGGGCCGGATTAACCATTGGCCAAACCGGGCAAATGCCCGGGGCCTCGCGCTTGAATATCAAAACACTCGTTTACTGGTTTTTCATATTTTTAGGCTTTTCACCAGGCGTCAAAATTGTAGAGCTTTTTGATTACTACGTTTGGTATATAGGTCAGGGAAACTGGTAAATTTGGCATTTATCGTTTTTGAGTGACTTAAAAGAATTGAACCAAACAGCACCGCGCTTTGTGACCCAAGAATTAGATCAAAATCAGTGCACCACATAGACGTCGCAGAAATTTTTCCAGGGTGGGGCAACGTCCAAATTTTGCTTATCCTTTTCAGGTTTCTGATGATGCCATGCAAATGGACGTTCACAAAACGATTTACTCTTTCTACCACATTAGTCTGTGTTGGTTGGACCTCCATTCTCAATCGTTTGTCAAGAATGTTTTCTACACTTCGGCTATCAGAAACGCTTTTCTTTTCATAAACTACATAATATCCATTTTTTCGAGCACTTCTACAAAAAAGTCGTAATTTAAGAATAATTAAAGGTTCACAACAATATGAGTGGTGAAAAGACACTCACACAAAACTGTTTCAAGCAATGCGAAGTAGAAATATATGTTGACAAGACTGTCGGACGACTTACTAAAGTTAGAACACCACGCAGGCTTAAAGAAACTGAGCAGTTGAATTGCGAAAACTCGCGATAGCAAATATAACTTTGCACTTAGTGCTCACTAAGAAGTCAGAACAAAACAACGATAAAGACGTGTTCCCACAAGCAGATATGAGCGGACTATCATATTTGGCGATCTAGATCCATTCCTAATTTTTTAAAATTCAGTCCAAGTCCAATCACAGTCCAAAAATTTGTTCAACTGTAAACTCCAAGTCCAAAAAATTGAAAAATCTGGCCTTTTCACAACAAAAATGCCGCATTTCTTTTCCATTAAACTCAGTCCAAATCCGGCCCGGATCCTGAATTTTGAAGGGAATTGCAGTTCGGATTCAATTCAAATTCAACAAAATTTACTATAGTCCGGATCCTTTTTACACAGTATACAACCATACGTGGCTTACTGCTATCAACAGTGTCACTGTCTCGCTGCATTGCCCACCAAGATGTCTGTGTTCAACAGTCACATGCAGGGCTCCCATTCAGTGATTTCAAATAAACTCAGATTGCACGCCAAAATAAACTCGTATTCGTACAATAAAAATAGGGTCGTCGCCAGCGGGGGTCCAGTGGTGCCCTGACCCCATTTAAGATATGCCCCCCCCATTTCATATTTGGTGCCCCGGTTGCTGCATATATCCAATATTGTATTTAAAAAATGTTGCCTCCCTTGTGGTTTTTGATGCCTCCTGGTGCGAAATCCTGGCGACGGGTCTGAATAAAAACAAAAAATTTATGTTACGAACAAAAAAATATGAATGTGCATATTTGATTTGAAACGATAATCGAATACTGATTTAATTATAGTTCCTCTTTGAAAATTTCTTCTGCAACGCAAACATTAAATATTTGGAAGACCTTTTTGTTGCTCAAGACGTTTTTCATAACGTTAGTAGCATACTACGTTGATGATATCTCTCAATAATTGTAGGAGTGCATCCTCCCAGTGTTGGCCATGTGCTAACACCGTTTCTGTAATGTGCGCTGATGTACAGCAAAACACTTTTTGTGCTCTTGTGTCTGTGATATGGACCATGAGTCCGCAATAAAATATCATTATTATTACACTAGGAAACTTTGTCCAATCTTCAACTGTAGCGGGATCTAAAATTCCACAAAATATATTCCTGATGCCTTCTTCCTCTAATTGAAATTTATTTTTTAATTTGTATGCATAAGGAAACATCGAAATTTAAACAATCAGTCCTAACCCTTGTTTCACCTGTTTCTTCAGTTGGCATTACAGACAATAAAATTATATATGTAACCCCGACAATCATGGGCGCAATTTTGTTGTAAAATGTGGGGGACAGCTTGATGTAAAACCAATATAATCATCGGACCGATGCGGAAGTGAAGTTTTGTTAATACAGATTCCCAATCTTGTTTTTGGAGGTATTTTCAAAGCAACACTAATCACGCGTTGCATTATCCCTATAAATGATTTAGAAATTAATAAACTTAATTTTGTTGTTGGACAAGGTACTGTAGTTTAGCTTGGTTGCACTACTATCAGACTATGATACAAGCAAGCACAGCAATATAGTAGAACACATCAATTGTTTTTTATCAGAGCTGTCAGTTGGAGTGCACAAAATGGTGAATCGCATTTGTCGCATGTGGATATCACTCGTAGAACACATCGATTTTCATGCATTTTATAAGCAGGCTCGTAACCAGCTTGGGACACCAGGAGGGGCGAAGAGTTTTCCGAGGGCCCCATGTCCAATATTTTTAAGCTGTGTCCAACAAATTTTTCCAGGGAGGGCGAAAAAATTTCTAGGGGGGCTTCGCACCCCCTGGTTACGGGCCTGTTTATAAGTGTGGGTTAGAGCGCGATTTGATGTTTTGTTTAAGGCACTTAACATTAAAAAGACTATAAATTGCAAGGTACGATATATATATTGCAAGGTATGGTAACAAAATATTTTTCTTGCACATTTCTTCTCTTCAAAAATGCTACAAATCTTTAGCTGCTGGGCATCATGCATGCAGTCCCACCCCTAGCCAAATCTCCATTGATATCCTCTCGCGGTAGCAAAAATGTTTGGCCAAAATTAGCGTGGCCTTCTTCACAAAATAATTTACAAATTATTTTTACTGCTGATGGGTGGAGGGTGCATCCTTTCAATCTCCCCTTGTCAGCCCCTGCCTGCTGTTGGGTGCCTTTTCGATTGTCCAACCATTGTTTGTCAAGTAGCCTTTCCCAACTGCAATCAAACTCCCAAGCAGAATTATCCAAGCCAACTAAAGAAGATTTCAAGATATCCAAAAGAAAACAAACCAGAAGTCTTTCTGAATACACACCCATATACCAATCTAGCCTACAATGTGATTTCTGCATACCTAATCATCTGGTGACCCACCCCATAACTGAGTTTCGCCCCCCCTGGAAAAACTTTCTCGCCCCCTGAAAAAATGTCTTGGACATATTGTATGCATAACCATTGTTTTCGTACTTGCTATCGATGTAAAATTTCGGCCTCCATCAGAAATTTCTTCGCCACCCTGGTGTCCCAAACTGGTTATGGGTCTGCTGGTGACTGTTGCCTCGTGACTTGTGTCAGTTATGCCACTCAACCCAGTCTTTTCGCAATGAAATTTTTCAGGTTTATCATCAAATTTTAATAGAAGAAATTAATGTTTTATTTTTATTCTAGTGTTATATATGCACAACGAAACGACAAGAAAATATATTTGAGATTAAACAGAAATCAAAATGAAGAACGGTGAATTGGTAAATAGTACCACGTTTCACCTGAAATGACACGAAAAGAATGTCCAGCACAATGAGGTGTTACGTAGGCTCATAGGTGGTGGAACCTGGGGAGCCGCATGGGTCTAGGCTACCCCACATTTTTTCTGGGAGGGCCTGGCCCTCCCACTTTCAAATTTGGAATTTTTGCCTGAATAAGTTTAAGTAACACAATTCGTATTGGGTCCATTGTTACAGTAAATTGTTTTTGTGTAAGACCAACAACTAGTTACATTTATGTGCTCAACTCACTGAAGTCAGTGCAGTGTATGATAGATAAGGTACGATGTTGTGTAGATAAAGGTCGTTGAGGGCTTATCAAATTTTGAATAAAATTGCTTAAACATGCTGACAAAAGTTAAGAAGTCATATTTCAATGCTTGTGACGTCACAATTGCCAATTCAAATCACAAAAATTTTCTAGTTTTTTGACGTGCACTTGTGCCCTCCCACTGTGAAAATAATTCCGCCACCCATGCGTAGGCTACCTGTGAAGCAAATGTTTCGCACTTGGATGAAAACATTGCTGTATTGTGGTATGAATATCTTTTGAATTTGTTGGTCACCCTTGTCGTGACATACAAGAAATAAGGCTAAATGTATAAGCTATCTTTAATCCTATTCAAGTCATTGAGTTTTGAGCTATAGGACAATCTATAGCTAGGTCAATACGTCTCTAAAGCTTTGATGAAAATCCTGTTTACTAATGGTTGAAGACAGTCTTTTGCAAAACTGCCAGTCCTAAAACTAAGTCTCCACAATAGTGCTGCCGTTTGTCTTCGGCAAAAACCTGGCAGAGATTTGCCTGAAAATGTAATTTTCTAACATTATACATTTGCATCTTTAAATTTTACGCTATCTGTTTCAGATTTCGTGACAACCAATGTTACATTAAAGTCAGTTAGCCAACATTTTTACACTAAACATTACGGCTGTACTGTGGTCTCTCACGTGTGCAGCCGTTAAGCTTCACTTTTTCAGGACAGTGGCCTTTCTTACAGTAAACCACACTGGATAAATGTCGGACAGAGGCAGTTAACAATCTTTTGCGGTCTCTAGAAACTTGCAGAATGCTGAAAATCATTTTCGAAGTAAAAATT
>Ga0210059_1011483_pt1 | contig 13541 bp, 12 predicted proteins | sample Ectturendosymbi2_FD_188042 | JGI IMG/M metagenome (GOLD analysis project Ga0210059, IMG submission 188042) | Ecteinascidia turbinata endosymbiont from Florida, USA - Sample 2 (SPAdes) (version 2) | ecosystem: Host-associated > Tunicates > Ascidians > Unclassified | place: Key West, Florida...
TAACAGATTTTAGATTTTTACCACCCATGTGTCAGTAATGGGGTGACTGTGCTTTTTGCACTCTTAGCCTGAAACGTCATACAAACAGTTTTGCTCTGGTTGAAAATATTTCCATGTGATGCTGCATAAGTCTGACACACTGATAAAAGTTCTCTTCGCAACATTTAAGAAAATGAGAACATTTCAGTTTTAATCAAGATGCAGACCGAACGATCAGGACAGAGTAAAAATTTGTATTCTCATACAAACACCTGGTTCCGTACTCAACTAGTGTAGTCATGGCTTTAGTGTGACATATGTATAAGCTACTACAGTAGTAAACCTGCCTAATTTTCGTCTAATTTTAGCAAATTCGTTCTAACGCTATTCGTCTGGCATGTGCTTGAATATTTATCACAAATGAAGATCCCAAACTTGAAAGATAGCCTATGTCAAGGGTTAGGGGATCTTTGAATGTTACCATTTCGGGCAAAACGGATCAGGTGTCTTGTGCCTTTGGCGCATAACGGATCAGGCGTGTCTGGGGCAAAACGGCTTTTTCTGGCATCCATGAGTTGTGTGAACGCGTTTAGAAGTACGCCTAGGGTTATGAGCTTTCAAGACTTGCACTGGTTGCGAAAGTTAGGGTCTTATAAAGCGTCATTTGGAGTCAAAGTGGTCTAGTACAGTAGGTAGGTGCGTTCAATACTTGACTAGCACTCATATGGCACTTTACTAAACTTTTTTTCCCAAGCCGTGGTACTGGGATCAACCCAGAAAGACACTAAAACGTGAAACAGTCCTCAACCTAAATTTAGTCAAAAACTATCAGGTTTCGAAGCGAAAATGCAGCTAAACAACCCTTTTTGAAGAAATGTACTACGCTAATAATGGTGATCCGCTTTGCCCCCAACAAAAATAATAATCAAAATGTCCTAGAAGAACAAGCGGTTTGACGAGGAACTAACTGCAATGTCAAGATTTCTCTTATCAAGTTGAAAGTTTCAGCAATTTGCACGGTTGAACCGTACCCTAATGTTAAAAAGTTTCCTGAGAGCAAATTGAGGCCTGTCTAAGACAAATTAGTACACGAATAAATCGATAAAAATGCCTTAAAAATACGAACAGTTTAAACTATCTCCCAAGTTGACACTTCCAGCATATTTGTGGTTGAATACCAATCATTTACGAAATTTTCAATCATATAACCTGTCTCAAGATAGATCTTGTAAGGAGATAATTAACGAGCAAGACAAAGAAAAATTCCAATAAGATTTCTTAAGAATGATTAGAATATAAAATTTCATCTTTATTCTTTGAAAGTTTCTACAAATGTCAAAATTGCTGTGCAATGTTTTGAAAATTTCGGGGTGGGGGGAAATGCCCCAAATGCCCCCCCCTGGATGCGCGCCCATTAGGCGTCACAGTATGAACGAGACTCATTGATTTCAAGCCTCCATTTCTTGCTGGAGACTTGATGCCATATCGATAAATATTCACAAAACACCTGTGGAATGTTTGGAATATACAGTGGCACCCCATCGATGACCACCCCGCTATCACGACCACTTTAACGCGGTCTTCCCTATGCTAATGCATTACTTCTTGTTTCACTGACGCGACCACCCCGGCAGTGCCGGATTTAGGTGGTGGGGGGCCTGGGGCCCAGATGTGGTGGGAGGCCCCACAGAATCTTCAGGTAGGGGATGATCGATGAAATACTAGTTTTTCCACATATCATTAATTTTTATGACGTAATTTGGTGGCGTCACATTTGTTAACGCAACTGTAACAAAACTTTATGATGCAACATGGTATTTGACAAGTATTAGGGATTTGTGAAACTGTTGCAAAACTAGTCGCTAGAAGCATCACATCTTTTTTGCAACATTTGCTTGAAAAAAGCTTTGAAAATTTTTTTTGAAAAAATTTTGGGGCTATCCAACATTTTCATCATCTCTAAACGCCAGTCCTCGCTCAGCAATAAATTTTATGACAGAAACCAAACGTTGCAAGAAGAGGCAATTTCTGATATTGTTCGCATTGATTGACCTGGCTAGCTAGTTCTTTATCAATTCTTCATAGTGATTAATTACATCTGCGACTAAATGTAATCGTGGCATCTATATGTTCCATTAAATGCTCGTGGCTCCTCAGCTGGCGCTCAAGAGCGTGCTTCCAGCCGCAGATTCCTTTTCTAATAAGTAAATGCGGACATTTTAGTCGTATCGGCGCACGTCAGTCTACAAGTGAAACATTTAACACAAGTTTGTGAAGGAGATAAACAAAGCCAACTTCTGTCAGTTACTTCGCCATTGTGGTTCTGGTGACGAATAAGGCTTGTGGCACATTTCTGTGACAAGTTTCTGTCTTTTCTGTGTTGTGGAACATCATGTTTTAAAATTGGCTTTACATCACAATGTCATAAAGAACCTGTTTCCTATTTCAACTAATATTCCCGTATTTTTTCCGGTATATTGGCTGGCTAGAGGGCCCAGAGCGATATCGTTGCCAGTGCGGGGCCCGATTGGAAGCACTTTTGCGGGGCCCCACTTAGTGGTGTGTGCAGAACTTTTTGAGGGGCATCATGTCATAACGACAGAAATCGTTGATGTGAAAGGGAGGTCGGGGATGACCATAGTTTCACCTCACCAGCATAAACTTAACGGAGAACGCCGTAACGCCCAATAAATACATGAGTTACTACATTCAATACTTCCAGAAATGAGGTATATGGTGCAGTGCGACTGCGCATACAGAGCTAAAAATTTGCAGTTAATAGCAGATTCTATTTTCGATGTCGAGTAGGCTATATCAGCCATGGACAATCTATCGCTTCACCATCTGGCAGTACTCTTTTGCAGGGGAACTTAGAAAACAGTGTCCCATCACTCTCGTTTCTGGGGAAAACTTCTGTTGTGACTGTAGGCGGTTCGTCTCCTTGGGCTGAATAGTTCCTAACATTCCGACTCATGACAATTGACCATGTAGCAGAATCGTTTGTTACCAATAGTTCCGACAAATTTTGAATTTCAATTTTCGTCCTCGCAAGCCTCATCAGATGCACCAGCTTCCTTCTTTGTCAGATTCAACAATTTCGAAATGACTTTTCTCACTTCCCGTACATGAACGTCCACTTTGACTATTTGCAGGGCCGCACCAGCTGATTTTTGGGGAGGGCAAAATGCATGTAATTTATTGTTTTACCAAAAACCCAAACATGTTTTTCAAAATTTAGTGGGGAAATTGCCTGGTTGTTCCCCTTTGGTTGCCGGCTTGACTACCTGGCCTAACTTCATCAGGCTAGCTGTCTAAGCTGTCGCCATCATCACTATGGTGTGGCTTTTGGAAGCAATCGGTCCAATCGGCTAAAGGCCGGCCCTGTTCCAGTGATAGCGTTAGCCATCTCATCTAACGTATTTATCAATTGTACATCTTGACGTTCTTCTACTACTGCACTGCTGGTTAAACTAGGTCTAGTTTCATCGTGACGTAAATCTGTACATTAAGCTCAATAATGCTGCCACATTTTCATCGCAAAAAGGGTGGACAACTTACGACTGTCACTTACTTGAGTGTATTACCTACATTTAACAAGTCAAATAACAATTAAGCCTATTGATAAGTTTTAAGCATTGAAGTAAGACTTCCAGTGTGGACGATGTTTCAATGAAAACATACAAAGCAAAATCCTTATTTACTTGTCCTACTTAGCTCATGAATGTTTTGTAGTTTCCTTAAATTTCTTTAAAATGTAAAATCGCCTTTAAACATTGTTATGAAAGTAGTTGCAGGAAAGATGTTTTAAATTGCACACCAGCTTTAATAGTGTAGAACAGTGTTTTTCAACCGAGGTTCCGCGGAACCTCAGGGTTCCGCGAGGGGCAATCACAGTTCTGTGTGGTTGTAGCAATATAGATGCTTGGATCACTGCGTAGGGTTCCATGAGCAATGCAAACCTTTGCGGATGTTTCCATTGCAGCAAAAACGTTGAAAAGCACTGGTGTAGAAACTGGTTCAATTAGAAAGATTTCTCTTTTTTTAGGTTTGTGGCTGCATCAAGGAAAAAATTTTCCACATTAGCGTAATGAGCCATAACGTTGAAGTAAAACTATGCAATCTTTATCAGTTCGCTGAAGCATTCAATGGTATTGCAAATTGAAAAATATTTTGCCATCTTTCATGTTCCATCATTTTACAATAAATTGCATTTGGTTGATGCTCTCTTTGAACGAACTCAAACAAGTTTTGGTATTGGTCAAACAGTTTAGCTTCATCAACAGAAACGTTTCTCTCAAGCAGATACTACTCAAATGGTTCAATATTTTTCCATTCAGTTGTTTGCAAAGGGAGGAATCTAGTCAAAGTGACCCTCCCATAAACGAAGCTACGCCACCAGCTCGTATCTTGTTGCAGTGGCGTAGGGACAGCTTATTGTATGTAATTACGATATATCATAGCCAGTGGCGAAACTGACGGGGGACAGAGGAGCGAATTGCCCAGTGGCAAGCTAAATGTAGAAACCTGTCTCCCACTTAACTTATATTTCGGTTTTAGCATTCTTTTGGTTTTCAGCAGGTTGTTGTTTTTGTGAGTTTTTCGGATTATTTTCCGGTGATTTAGGGTTTTAGTTTAGCCATCCACATCCGGATTCACCATCATTTCTCAAGTTTTTTCTGAGTGTTGGCTAGTGGACCCGTACAGTAGCCAGTGGACCCCTTTTATCTAAGTTTACCACCCGGCTCAAACCTTTCGTTACGCCGCTGATCATATAGCTATGTACGTTAAGAAAAAAGAGGATATTTTGACATTTTTGAAGGTCCTCGGATATTATTTCATTTCTCATGAAAAAAGTGGACATGTACTCAAAAAAGGACGTATGGCAGCCCTACTTAACAATGCTGCTCATATGCGACCCGCGCAAATCTCAGACGCAAAATCTACCAGTAACGAGTAGAGACGTAAGCTAATGCGTTCTACGTGGCTTGGCCTTGCATTCACTAGATTCAGATACCTGACCGACTTTCAGGAAAACAATAAGTGTAATAGTTGTTTCGTCACAATATCAAATGATACACAAGTGAAATACCGCCGTCTGGACGACCGATATTTTAGCGTCTACAAATAAACTTTCCTCGCTAATAAAAGTAACTAATTGTCACGCACATGTGGTACATATGGCTAAACACATGAACATGGTGGGGGGTCCCTGCTTGGTGGGGGGCCCTGGGAACTGGGCCCGGACCCCTTGGGCCCCCCCTAAATCCGGTGCTACAACCCGGTATCCAGACCGCGGCCACTGACCAGCTGTTACAAAATTGCTAATCGAGCACCGAGTAACACGACCACATATTCTATCGGTATCCTTACGCTGGACAACTGGGAACCTGTAAGCAGCAATTTGCTCATGTGCATCACGTTGTCCTGAAGCATCGTAGATACAGGGACAGGGATGTGGGCGTGCGTGCATGCGCAGTAAAGTGCCAATGTGACGTAACAAACTCATATTGTAAACTCCTCAGGAATTTGTATTGCTGACATCGACTTTTTCCGTTGTGTGATTTTATAGTACAGTAACGATAGGCTATGGCAGCACGTAAGACAAAGCTAAATAAGTTTCAATCAGGGAAAGAATTGTAGAAATTGAAGTGATCGCGATAATATATGAAACCTTTAGGAATGGAAGTACGACGCGACCACCCCAGTCCCGCTAACACGACCAATTGAGTGCCGTCAAAAGTGGCTGGTCGTGCTAGCGGAGTTTCACTGTTACAGTATATATCCAAATGACATTTTTGAGGCAGAGAAAATTTTCTTTAAAAATTATTTTTTGAGAAAAATCAACTTTCCATACCAGATTCCCGACCAAAATAACACTAACCTAACCTTAAAACTAAACTATCCAAAATTTAACCTAACCTTCCCTACCATGATAGCCCAGTTTGATATAGGTCCTAAATTGATATGGCAAAATATTAATTGTACTCACTGCAATTCAGTATTTCATTTTTCTGTTCACAATCAATGCGAAATCAGCAAGACTATTAGTAAGAACAAGAACATGCACTCGCTTATCAATAACTGTTGAGTAACCCACTTTCACTTATTACGCATGGTTTTATGTTCATTTATGAGACATAACACCACTGAATTGTTTTTATGTATCTACTGCACTTAGAATATAAAATAGCACTCAACAAAATTCTTAACTAACAGCACATCTTACGACTTAGTAAAGTCATAAATCAAGTGAGTCATTGAATTTAGCGAGAGCAATATTAGAGTTACTTGAACGAAATGTATTCAGAACTAAGACGTGCTTGACACGGTTTAATTCTTGTTATCAGTTAACGTTTCAAGTAACGCCATATCTGCCGACTTTTCCTTTTATTATTGCCTTTATTCTGTTTTGAGTCAGTTATCAAGAATTGTAACAAATAATGGCGATTCACATAAAAGCAGTATGTACTTAAATGTTAAGCTACCAGTTGACATTGTGTATTGTGTACGGCCTTCACTCCCACACGCAACGCGCTAGACTTCAAACATGCATCGCAGTACCAAAGATCACACAAATACATGAAAGTACACGAGGATATATACGTGGCGTATATACCAACTCTGACAGTCCTGCCTTATAACACCATGATTTATTATCCTAATATAAAATCTAGTTGCTTTCACCATTGTTGAGAGACTTGACACCACTTAGCAAGTCCACAACTTCCTTCGGGGCTGTCTGCAGGACCGATGTTCAAATGACGTGGATACCCCATGCGCATTGGAAACCAAAATTAGACAAGCGGATAGAATACCTCAATTTTTTAGACCTTGGAGTAGTGGAGTACTAACTTGTTAGTGAGTGTAGATCAGACGACACGCCAAAGAATCAACTACTTTTACGTCAACGAAACAATTTCAATTTCCATGAGTGAGCATAGAGCGCCTACTTATTAATTCCAAGTGGCGATGGTATCTTTTGCAGCGTATTGTGTATTGTTCACATATTACACTTTTTTACCAACTTAGGGATTGGGGGCCCCTTAAATCTTGGGGGCCCTGGCTGTAGCCCAATCAGCACTCCCCTTAATCCGCCACTGCTTCTACTTCATACGTATTAAAAGCCGCACGTTAACAGCTCAGCTGGTGATTGGAAGCTGGAACGCCGCTTGACTCGCGAAAAAAGACCACGGACATGAAACCAAACAATATGCACTGGATGCACCTCTTCGACTACGCGTCATGGATCTAACATTTGAAGTTGGGCGTTGGGTGAAAACGTTTTTAATCGGGGTCTGAGCCAACAATATCTGGTCAGTTTGAAGTAGGCATGCTCGCAAGCCTCCAACTGGCAAGTTGTGCAGATGAACGAATCACAATGGTAGAAAGGGTGCGCACGTGGAGGCGGAATTCGCTAGATCGCTCCGTGTGTCTAGAATGTATGACGTTGAGCCATATGCCTTAAGCTAACTGCACAGAACCCTGATGTTGTGGAGGAACCTATTGGTGCCCTGCGAAAGCTTAAAACTAACGAATCCACGATCTTTTTGGACGACTGTAATGCGCACGTTGGAAACAGTGTTGGTGAATGAAAAAGTTTGGTTGGTCAATACGGTGACACTAATCTGCTGTAAATGAAAACAGCAAGCATCTTGTGTAACAAAAGCACTACTGCATTATGAACTCCTTCTTCCAACACATAAATTTTCACATACACACCAGCTGTGAAGACTCATGTTGGAAAGACCTTTACAGGTACCGTATCACCCTTTTTCTACTAGCTTCTGGAATGCACAGCTGACGTGCAAATCGAGTGGCGATGGTTCAAAGCTGACATCAACTGCTGTCATTGCATCAGCTGACCGGGATGGAACTTCGGCATGACGACGGATGGCAAAAAAGTAAACCTGGTTAAAAGAGCCATCTCAGCAAAGAAATTAGCCTGCAAGGTCTGGCTTCAGAACAAAGCCGAATCTTCTTTGCAGTTGTAATATGCAGACGCGAAAATCAGCAGCTCAAGCGGTACAGAAGTTCGGAATGCAGCATGGGAGGTGTTTGGACAAAAGCTATATTCCAATTACTGGCAAAACAATAAAAAGCTCAGGCAAACCATCAGAAGTCTCCACAGCAAAATCTAATGCTGCGACATCCATCAAGGACCAAATCCGTGTTCTACTCACCAATGGGGGAGACATTCTTTTCAGGTGGGGAGAGCATTTTAAAGACCATTTGAACCTAGTCATTCTCACACCATCAAATACACAGAAAGTTCTCAGTGGCAAGAAAAACGCCATCACTGTGACCGAAGTCAGTCGAGCTGTAGAGACATTTAAGCTGGGAAGACTACAGGTTGTGATGAAACCCCACTTAAAATACCTAAAGCCTTGAACAGAGGAGGAACTCTTTGACCAGCTCATATGTGTCAAGTGGCCTTGCGATGTAGAAGGGCCCGATGGATTGGCAAACGGAGGTGATCATTCCCCCACACAGGAAAGGATCAGTCTCGTCACCACAGGGTTTTTTGGGGGGCTTAACCCCTCCAAGCAAAGCTCCAAGCCCCCCCAAATTTAAACATGAAACACTATAAATCAGTTGAGTTTTCTCCATTTTTAGAGTGTCGAGCCCCCCCGCACAAACCCAAAGCCCCCCGCAAAAATGCAAAGCCCCCTATTGAAAACTTTCTGGCGACGGTTCTGGAAAGGATACCTAAGGGAATGCACCAACAACCGGAGCATTCCTCTTATTCGCGTTCGCGGTGTTGCAGTCCCACAGAGGGTTTGAATTCAAGATCACAAAATGGCTAGCACGCAAAATTGCACACTATGCCATCAAGAAGCAATAGAGCTCACCCGACGGGATCGCTCGCTCTATTTCCACTTGACTGCCATACGCACATGTGATACAGGTGCCATTACTCTGCGGTGGTTCATGTGACGTCGCGCTTGACCGTCACATCGGAAAAGTGGATGCCAAGGGCATTGAAAAAAGATCCTGCGCGATAAATAACTTAATCAGGGGCTATCCAGTAAGATTTTCGTTCTGGCCGTATCACCACAGAACGCCACAGAAATCTCCACTCGTAACAACAAATTTTTACGAAATCATGGGAATATGCCAAATAAGTCTTTACTTGTTTTGTTGACCTTGTAAAGCAAACTATCGGATGCGGCGAAAGAATCATTGTATTGTTGCTCATACGTTTGATTGATGAATTGATTAATTTATTGTTTCGTGTGACTCAGCTAATACACAGGAACAATGCAAAGAGGCATCATGCAAAAAGAAAACCGATTTTCAGTGAACATTGGAATAAATGAAAACACAATGGTAAAATAACTGATCAATGTAAACAAAGAGTGTCACTGTGTCACACAGGATTGGTGAAGGACCATGGCGGTCATCTGGTCAACTAACCACGATGAGCCCATACGATTAAGTCAAAAGCATTGGTTGTGTGTTTTCGACAGCGGCAGGTGTGTGAGCTGCTGCTAATCTTCTTCATAATCATATTATTAGATAGGCAGTCGCAGCCGAGTCGGCCAAGGTGTCACTGCTTTGGAAGTTGCAAGATCAGCCGTTTGGATTTTGCCCACAACTTAGTGTTGCTTGCATCCTCTGAGCACTGGCGCAAACTTCACCAAAACGTTGATTTGGAAAACATCAATATGACGTCAAAGTATGACGTCACAAAAAACGCACACCAAATACAATTGACACCATACGCCCCTAAATGAACCCCCATGAAAATTTTCTGCGTGCGCCACTGACCAGAGCACCCTACAAAACGTTGGCAAAGCGAGTTGTGCTGGCTGCAGCTGATAGAGTTTTAGTACATCAAATATTGAAAAGATTAATGAATTTTTTTCAATGAAACATTGATACTGAAATGTAAAACACTTCTTGAAATGTTCGACTAAACATGGCATATTGTGTTGCCAAATTATTGCCTGAATACCTGCCTTTTGTTTCAGGCCTTTCTTTTTGCTTCTCCATTGGTATTTTGGCATTTTCGCGTTGGAGCAAGCGTGATCGGACATCTTAAGTTCATGCAGTTATTTCTGAATGAAATATTTGAGAAAGTCAAGCAGATTAACAAAGGAGATGACGAAGATAAACCATACGACGAAGACAGTAAAATGTTTGACTGGAGAAGGGATTATGAAAGTTTAGTTGATGATAAGCATCTTGACAAAAAGCAATCTCCAGCTTCTACAGCAGACAACACAGGCATGTATGCACTTACAATGCTCACGTCAATGCACCTATGATGCTCACGTTTTGCGCATGCTTACAGTATGTTGCTTTAAATAGGTTTTTAAAGTGATACCATAAAATACAAAGCAAAATGTATTTTTCTGGCTAAAATTCGTGCTTTTTATAGTCACCTGCAAATGATTGAGGTCTAAACGTTTTTGGATTCTCTGCAATTTGAGGTTAACAATTGTCATTGGAGACGTGTTTCCTTAAAATGACCGTTTTCATACACTAATGATTTGCGATTGCTGCGTCTGTGCTAGGACCTGAAAATGTTGACGTTTTCTACAAAAGCCCACCATCTGTAGTATTCTACAACTACTGGACCTCACATACGGGCTGAGCTAAATTTGAACTGTAGCTGAAATGCTTTCCCAGCCCCGTGATGAAATTGTAAATGTAGCTAATTAGATCAGTAGATGACTAGGCGAACTGGGTTTTGCCACGCATGAAAATATACTCAACCGTGGGCTGGGGCTTGCGATTTCGTAATGTCTAACACAGGGGTTCCCAAGTTTTCTCTGACCACGTACGCGTTAGCATTTCAATAGATGAGCATGTGCCCCTAAAATTTCATATGACAAAAAAGCAGAGTAAAATAACAAAAATCTACTAAAGTTTTAATAGAACTTTTAGAATTTTGCGACTATAAAGGTAGACTCCGTTTTTATGTGTCGAAGTTAATTTGTTGCGACTGTACAATACATGCACCTCTTCAGATAGGCAAATGCACCCCAGGTCAGGGGCGGATCCAGACCGCAAGGTTAGGGGGGCGATTTCAGTAATATTTGGCAGTCAAGTCTTAATACGGATACTGTTTTCCGAATTATACAAAATCATGGTAAATAAAGTAATTTCGTTGGTTTTAGGCGGGGCGATCGCCCCAATTCCCCCCCTTGGATCCGCTCATGCCCCAGGTAGCGAGAACCTCTGGCCTAACAGATCAAATGGACAAAACAAGACATTGTGTAGAGTTATCCTTCTTTGAAGAACAACAATGAATGTGAACAGCAGCACTGCTTGAAATTTTAATTGGTCTTGAATCTGGTTTCACTTATTTAAATTTGGGTGATGTGACAAAGCCTTCCTTTGTGGAATTACAGTCAGCTTTTTTGCACTGGTGACTGAGTGCATTTTTTGTAAATGTTGCCGTAATACGAGCGTTTTATTTGTGATGTAGAAAGGTTAAAGCGTTTTTATGAAATTCCCGAACTTTCATAATTTACTCTATGACAAAAAATTACAAAGACATTTGATCAAAAAGAATATTGCAAAATTAAAATGTATTACATAAAAGCAAACCCCAAAGTTACTTTTTTTATTTCCTCGAATACCTCGACTTTTGACATGACGTTTACGTTGCTCGTGTGAGGCTGTTGTTCTCAAATGTTCATTACTTCTTCGTAAGTTTTTTTATTGTGTCGCAGATTATAATTTCAAAGCAAGTTCAGTTTTGCAAAAATGCTGCAATTATTTGTTTGCCTTTACATCCCCGGTGCTGCACTTTTCACAGTTTGAAATGCAATTTATTACTCAAACATTTTTTGGTGCCCAAGCATTGAACTGTCCGCAAGGATTGCTTGCAAAACAAAGCAATTTAATGGAACGCTCAATGACTTGTTCTTACCCTTTCATTCGCAGACTCGAAAACCAAACATCCTGAAGAAGGTCAGCCTGCTGTCGCAAAAATGGCCCACACTGAAAAGCAACCAAAAGTGAGCATTTTGCTAATACTTGGCTATGTTTTGAAAAAATACTTGCTGCAAATTTTAGTAAGACTTTAGCATGACTATTGATCAGTTAAAATCAAGGTTTTGCAACCAATGCTTTAATTTCAATTTTGAATTGTCTTCATTCGAAAGAAACACTTCAACGATTTATGCACTTCGGTGGGGGAATGTTTTAAGTGCTCAAAAAGTCAAGATGTTGATGCTTCAGTGTGTCAGAGAGAGTTTCTTGATTACGCACGAGGTGTGAGTTTTCATTAACGAAGACTTTTAAATTTTCAAAGTTGCAAACACCTCCGCTTACTTTCTTGGCATTAAAGATTTTTTAGCATAATCCCAAGTTGCAATGCTCAACATGCCCCATCGGGATTGCCTATAACATTTGAATTTATGTAAAACAAACCAGTAAAGTGTTGCAGTTTGCTGTCACATTTGATTTTCTTGCTGATATGTTTGTTAAAAATGAAGAAAATCTTCGAGAAAAACTGTTCCTGAGCATGGAAAAAGTGTAGTTTTAAATGAATTTTTTCATTTAAGTGTCCATGTGGTCGTTTGACACAAACAGTGAAGAAAAAAGAGGCAAGCTCTTAAGGAGAAACGAAAAGAGATACTCTTGTTCAGCAGTCAACGCTTCACAATCAGAAAACATTGGTTGATTTTTCATTTATTTCCATGCCCTCTTTTACTCTAAGGAGGGTCACGGGGGTAGCAGCCCTAGGAGGACTCGGAATACCTCACGGTCAACAGAAACTTCAAATAATGTGCTGGCTCCACACCTAGACGGGCCAAGCAATTAGCCCGGAGATGTAGTCACTTCACCTGGTCCTTGGGTGAACTCTGGGCCGCTTTCCCATGGGCTTAGCCAGCAGGACTTGCTTCGCCAGTTTTTCGTGAGACATTCTTAACACATGGCCGAACTAACGTAGCTGGGATCTCTCAGTTCGGATGAGAAGTGTTTCGACATTGAGGTCTCTGCGAATTTCAAAACTGCGCACTTTGTCGGGAAATGTCACACGGTGGACGCTTCGCAAAATCTCTGCCCCTTGCACTTGAGATAATATTCTTTTGGTCATTGCTCAGGATCCATGGCCATGGGTAAGGATCCGAACAAAGACCGATCTAAAAACTGACAGCTTTGTGGTGTTTGAAAGCTCCTCTTTTGTGACCACAGAGCGTTAAAAGCTCACGCAGAACTGCATTTGCTTTACTAACCTAGGTAACTACCAATCTACTTTTTCCGCCTTCCGTCACTCGTTAATACCACCCGTAGATACTTGAACTTCTTCACCTGCTGCAGTGTATTGCTGCTCATCTGCAGCATACCCTGCCTTGGGTTTCTAGAGACACATGTGGTGGTCACATTACTACGACCACCACATGTAAGCAAAGGCGACCAAAGAAAGGAGAAAGGAAAACGTCACAGAAAGCGACACTTAAAAGTGACTTCCATGCAGGTGGAAGTGAGAGCTCTCTTTGGCCGAAACGTCTGGCGCAGTGACATCACCAACAAGTTCCGCAATCGATCAATCAAAAGTTTAAGACCCCTCTGAGGCGGTTCGAGAAGACAATGGCCGTTCCGCT
>Ga0210059_1011484_pt1 | contig 13540 bp, 12 predicted proteins | sample Ectturendosymbi2_FD_188042 | JGI IMG/M metagenome (GOLD analysis project Ga0210059, IMG submission 188042) | Ecteinascidia turbinata endosymbiont from Florida, USA - Sample 2 (SPAdes) (version 2) | ecosystem: Host-associated > Tunicates > Ascidians > Unclassified | place: Key West, Florida...
CAAGTATGTTGTGATTCATTAAAGTTTTTTTCCGTTTGCTTTTCCGCAAATTGATGTTACACCCGTTCTCTCACCGTGTTTGTTATCACAACTGAGTTTTGTTTTATTTTGAGTTCAGTTCCACCACGCTGCACGTGGACTGTTTCCCCCTGCGCAGCGAGCGAGCCACTCCCAATCCACTCCTTCACTTCAGTGTGACGCATTAATTCGCCAAGATAAATACAAAACATGACATGAAACTGAAAGATCCGTAAATCATTGGTGAAACACTGCATCCTTGAACAGACACGCAAGGCCTGAGATTTCGCTCGCATTTCAGACGGGACCCTGTGAGAACAGGAAAATGAGGTAACTATTACTTTGAATCTGGGTACTTTTTCACAGGGACATTTTGGTCATTTGTCCCGCAATATCATTAAAATGCGCTGCAACAAGATTGGCCAGCTTACCTTCTCGGACGATATGACCGAATTAACTTAATTTTTTCGGTCATTCAAAAATCGGCCAAAGAAAGTAACATAACAGATTGGAATTGAGACAGCGCATTTCACCTTGCGTTAATGGGAATTGCTATGCCATGTTTTGTCGCTAAACATATTTCGACATTTAGCAAGTGATGCGCACGTACTGTCTGCAGTACGATACACTGTGCAAAATATTTTGAATCGTGTACTGTTGAAATTTTCCTTTCTCCTTACCAACATTACTTACCAGTTAAAAGTTATATAACGTGGCTAAACAAAATTAAATAAAAACTTATGACGAAAGGCGTACAATACCCAACCAACTATTAATGCATAGGAATGTCAACGCCTGTATTACCGTCAGTTTACGGTCATTGATGACATTATATTAGGCAACCTGTGGTGACCTCAGGTTTCGTGTCACACACGAACGACACGCGTGCACAAATTGCCAGTTGAAACTGTGAAACAACGCATGTGAACCAATCAGTTCATCTATTCTTGTTTCTTGGCCCTTTGACATGTTTAGAAATGTTGCTGTTCGGCGATCCTCGTTGGGAAACATGCTCAGCAAATTTCTCAATCATGCAATGACCATGCGTTCCGTCACCACATATCTACCGAAAATGATTTGGAATTTTTCGCTAAAGACTTTGCAAAACCAACAGCCGAAGGCAGTTCAACCTCTAAGTCCGGCGTGCGCCACTTCCCCTTTTGAACTTTGCGACACCATAATTCCCCATCCGATTGAGTTAGAGAGCTATTCAAACCCTCTGAAGATGCAGTAAGTCGGGAAATCACACCATCCAAGTGCGACACAATTACTGTAGATTGAGAAGACTGAACTGATTGAAAAACTATAGTATTACCTTTCCAGTTTTAAGTAGATCTGTTTTTTTCCTTCCGCTCTGCCCACTTGATCGATCCTTACGCTTACGGCACCTGCGGTTTGCTGATTTTGTGACCGTTTTTGAACGGGTACGTCTTACTGAAGTACTTCACTCAACCTTACGAACTCACGATTGCGTTTTTGAGCATTCTCACTACCCGCCCATTTTGATTGAGACACCGTAGCATTGTTCCTATCTGTGATTTACTAGCTGTGATTTCGATGCGTTGCGTATGGCGTCAGATATTTCTTCAGGTTTGGTGAAAGAGGTTTTATGATAACGACTTATAGCCATCCAGTTTTCACTTGTCGCACCTTTTTGGTTTATTTTATTCAGTTTTTGGTTTGCTTCCTTGCCATACTCTTGCTTTAGTCCTGCAACATTTCACCTCCAGCATTTGCTTGCAGATTTCGGCGCTAAAGATGCCTATATTTATTTGAAAGTGATTTCCTAAAAAAGGTTGTGCTGATTGATGTGACTGCATCATTTTTGTGGAAGCTAATAATGAACGTTACATGCCAACCCTCGCGACCAACTGCTTGCTGTCTGACTCCGAGTCAATACAATCACACACCTACACACTGCTATCTGTCCTTTTGTCATAGTGATTGAACATTTCGCTTTGTTCGTGGTGTCTTTGCGATTGCATGTGAAAAATTAACCTTTTCACAAATCGTAACTCTGTTAAGTGAAGCGGTACATGACAATAGCTCTTCTCCCCATTGAGAACTGCACGATCTTCCCTGTTTTCATTCAAGCTGTTTCAACAATGTTTATTGCAGGGTTACCAGATTGGCCTTTTTTAGGTCAAATTTCAGAAATTTGACCTAAAAACAAGTTGGTCGCCTAAAAACTTTTAGTTGGCGTTTGGCTTTTTTGGCCTCATCTCAGGTTGGTTGGCCTTAAAACGTGTGTTTAGCTTTTTGGCTTTTTTGCCCTTTTGACGTGGAAATAGGTTCTTATGAAGAAAAGTATCACTATTCCATTTTTTTACTATTCCGCCAACACATTTTCAAAATTTTGTAATAAATGCTACATCTGACGCCCGCATTCTGATATTAGTAATATTTTAATGATGATAGATTCGAAATTAAGGTTTTGCGTAATAACTGGAAATGTGCGCACTCACTGCACTGTGTAGTGTCTATTGTGCAGTAAGCACTAAAGAGACTCAGCCCTAGCAAACAGATCTGCGTCTCCGTCGAAGTGGAAGGGCTCTTATGATTCTGAATGTAAGTACATGCAGGAGGGAATGGGAGAGACTTTCGTGCAGAAAGTTTTTGGTGGATCAGTGTGCACACTGTGGTTGTACCCAAAGTGTGCAATTTCACAAATCATGAAAAGTCAGGTAAGATCAGTGCTCCAGTACAATGCCATGCAAGATTTAATTCTAATTTCGAAGAAACTTTTTTGATATTTTTGTAATTTAGATGCTTTTTTGCGATAAAGTAATAGCAATACCGCAAATAAAGTTTTGCTATTTTCTGGCCTTTTTAAAAGTCGGTTTGGCCATTTTCATGTCTCTTTTTGGCATTGCTCGGCTTTTTTTTGAAATTTTCATCTGGCAACCTTGATTTATTCAGTAGCGCCATCTAGCGTTAGAATTTTGGCACTCCTTTTAAATCCCGCGCAAGGTATTTTTTTGCAGAGCTTTGCAATCCTATTACTTGCCAGGCGATTGAACTAGAAAGCTGTTCAAACCCTCTACGGACTCAGCAAGTCTTCTAGTGGAAATCGAAAAAACTTTTCGTTTTCGGTTTTAGGTTCCCTGGGGTGACCGCCACAAGTGTAGGTGTTTTTGCTTGTTTTGGCCACCTTTACCTGGCCCTGGACCCCAACCCATTGGGCCATTATTTTGGCACATGCTTTTTTTGGAAACTAGGCCAAAATCCGCGTCTTAGAGCCCTTGAATGGCATTCTAGCACATCCATAGCCGAAATTATGGAGAAAAAACAAAAATACCTGAAAATGTTTGCACCCACAAACCCCAATCTGGGGCGGGCCATAACCTTTTCTAAATGTTCATCACTCGCTAGCGGATCGAGCTAGAGAGCTATTCAAATCCGGTCTGAATGTGGAAAGATTTATAGTTTATGCTGAAAAAGACATTTCACCGTAATATTTCGGCCTTTCTGGCCATGTTTACAAAACCACAGGTTTTTAGGACCACTGCAAAAAATCTTTGCCCAAGTTTGCAACGCAATAACTCGCTAGCCGCTATATCGAGAGAGCTGTTCAAACCGTCTACCGCATCGGCAGGTCTTCTAGTGTCGATTAAAAAAACTTTGTTAGATTTGGCTTTGGGGTTCTCCTGGGGGTACGTCAAAAAGTGGGGTTATTTTTTAATTTTTGACCAATTTTCATGGACCATGGACGCCAATCCAATAAGCCAGTGATTTGGCTCAAATTTTTTGTGGAAACACGATCACCATTCGCGTCAATAGAGCCCTTGATTGACTTTCTAGCTGCTAGAACAGGGGTGTCAAACTCGTTTCAGTTCCAGGGCCACTTCAGGCATATTTAATCTGAAGCGGGCCGGACCAGTGAAATCATTGCATGACATCCTGTTATAAGTAATGCCAACTTCCAACTGTTTTCATAACTTCAATGCAAAAATATAACACAGCGATTGTTTACTGAGATATTCGTGCAGTCAACAAACCAATGGCGTAACTAGAGGTTTTAGATGGATGGAAAACATAGCTTAAAGAGGCCCACCGGCCTCTGCAGGGGATCTACAAGTCAACACTCAGAAAAGAAAACCTGAAAAATGATGGTGTCCAACATACGGCCAGTGGGCCAAATCCGGCCCGTTGCGTGGTTGGATTCGGTCTGCGGGATGATTTTGTGAAATGAAAACTTCTTTGTTTGCTTGAGAAGTCTATCCAGTTATACTTCAATAACTGGTGACTATGGATGTCAGTTACTTGCAACCTTAACGTAATTGCATGTATTTCATTGTTTTTCTCTGATTTTTTTTACCTGAAAATTTCCCATTTTCTGCATATTTCCTTTTGCATGTTCACACCGGTTTGATCTTTCAAACAAGTGTGAACATGCAAACGTTCTACTACTCTTGATAAAGTTTAACATTAGAACTCCGGGAAAAGACATACCTTGAGCTCCAGCGATGTCGATGTCGAAACCTTCGGAGTTCTAGGCACAATTTTAATTGAAATTTGCTTCGCAAATTTTAAGATGGCTAAGCCGAGGTGCCGTGCTAAAGCGTTTTTTTTATTTACGAGAAGAAATTAAAAACTTCATGAAAAAAATGCAAGTCAGTGTTAGAATTTCATCTCACAACAGATGCAAAACCTTGCCTTTATGGTGGATATTTGGCACCACTTGAATAATCTGAACAAAATGTTGCAAGGCTGCAAAAGACTTGTCACTCAGTATTACGACAGCATAGGTTGCATTTAAGTTGAAGTTGTCCTTGTTGAAGACACAACTTTCCGGTGATGACACTGTTCATTTCCTTTGTCTAAAACGTATGCGTACCACGGTACTAAACATTGACTTGAATCAATACAAAGATAAGATAACAGAGTTGTTGCGGGAGTTCAAGCAGCGGTTTCAGATTTTTGACCAACTTGAGACGGACTTCCAAGTCTTTTTCTCACCATTCACATGAAACGCCTCTGATCTGCCCGTGGACTTGCAACTTGGAATAATTAACTTGCAGTGTGATTTAAATTTGAAGTCCAAGTTTGTCTTGGCGAGCTTGGGCACATTCTATCAGTATCCTTTTCCAGGCTACCAATGGCGTAGCCAGCCCAAAAATTGGGAGCGTGGCAAAATGTTTGATTTTAGGCGAATAACACTATTTTGTTTGGAAAAACGCCTCTCTAAACACAAAATGACTACGTTCTAAAGATTTGGGGGCATGGCCCCTTTTTCCCCTGGCTAGGCCTATGCAGGCTACCCCAGAGTGACGTCCCTTGCTACAAACGTTTGTGCATGTATCGTACGACATTCCTTTGTGAACAAGTGTTTTCTGTTATGAACATCGATAAAACAAAGCTGCGCTCAACGCTCACTTATATGACATCCTGAAAGTGGCTTCTACATTGGATTTGACACCTGGTATCCTTGCACTAGGGAAAGCTAAAAAATACCAAATTTTCAGGTGTAGCCCTAAATAGCTAACATATTGAATGTGAAGTGCTTCTTTGCCGCCTGAAATATAGTTCTGCAGCAGTGGGTGATTACTAAGGAAATATTTCAAGACAATGAACTCTTGAACAGTGAGTGAATGCAATGTTAGTCAGCAGTTTCATTTCAAACGTTTGATGGAACCAGGGATATCTAGGAAGTCCAGGGAGATCTAGGAGTTTCTAGATATCCCTGTACGGAACCATATTATTTGTACATTGTCACAAGCTGTATGTTTTGCCTAAAAACATGCATTTCCAGAGGAGAAGAAAAATTCAAGTTTCCACTAGTTTGCGCAATGTGGTGCCAGTTCAGGATGGTCAGGATTACTGCACTTAGCTGCAGACGAGCAGAGGTCTTCTAAATGGAAATTTGACAGAAACCGGTTCGGTTTTTCCGAAATATTTTGCTTAAGTTGATATTTTAGTCATTGTGTTTTCGTTTCGGTTGGTTTCAAAGTCATTAATGATAAATCTTGTTAATATATCGTAAAATTGAACAGACTTTTCTCAAGAAACGTCATGCTGTTGCAGAGTTTGGAAAGATTGCTCCTTAAATGAAATAATAATCATTTTCAGGTAAGCTTGAAATTTTTGCATTAAAGTTATAAAAACAGTTGGAAGTTAGCATTACTTATAACAGGATGTTATGCAATGATTTCACTGGTCCGGCCCGCTTCAGATCAAATATGCCTGAAGTGGCCCTGGAACTGAAACGAGTTTGACACCCCTGCCGCAGAGGGTTTGAACACCTCTCTAGCAGCTGGTGAGTTATGGATTGTTGTGTAATTGGAAAGTTTGGTCAAATAAGTGGCCGCTATGGGCCTTAGAGTGTTTGGCGTTTAGTAGATTGTCATCTTCTTGCGTTTTGCGGAGTATTTTCCGTTGACATAGGGTTTTAGTACAGCCATCCAAAATCCGAATTCACCATCATTTGTCAGTTTTTCTTTTCTGAGTATTGACTTGTAGGTCCCCTGCAGAGACCGGTGGTCCTCTTTAAGCTATCTTTTCCCTCTATCTCAAACCTCTAGTTACGCCATTGCTTTGTTGACTGCTCGAACCTCTCAGTAAACAATCGATGTGTTTTATTCTTTTTCCGGTGCTTGATCCCTACAGATTAGTAATTGCGTTTATTGCTTTGATTCATATCGTGTTGTCTAAAAGTGTAATTGCATCAAACGATTTTGTTTTCGTTCTGAAAATGATTCAAGACAAATGTAGTCGCAGTTGTAATCGTGATTACTTTCAATGTAATCGCGAGCGTAATCGATCACATTGTGCCTTTCTTTATTCGTAATCGTAATCGAGCAGGTAGCAAGTAATCGTCATCGATTACATTTCTGAGGTAATCGCCCCATGTCTGCTGCGTGCGCTTTGTGGTACGTGAAATCGATATCCTATAAAAAAAAAGCTTGATGGAATCGTTTGCTTGCTACCGTTGTCGGAACGCGTAACTTGAATAAACCTAGAGATACAGTATATGCGAGTTTAAATCATCGGAAAAAGATAAAAGCAGACCCGTCGGCAGATTCTTCGAAAGCTTTTACAGTAAACCAAGAGCTTTTGATTGTTGATGTTAGAAGGGTTATTTTTTTACTGTAGAGTTGATGCCATTTGCTTAATGCGCATTGCTCACGTTTGAAGCTAAAGCATTCAGCGCTTTGGCTGCACTTCCAAAAGCTGTAATGTTAAGGAACCCGTGATTGATCAATTCGATCTCGAATATCTAGATAACCATTCTTTGCACGCGGGTTATATAAACCACGTTCAACACAAAACTACTATGGCGAATGAACTGAATCATGCAGAAACAAGGAAATCAGCATAAAATGCAAGCAGTCAGTAATCAGGCCCGTAACCAGCTTGGCACACCAGAGGTGGCGAAGAGTTTTCTGAGAGGGGAGAAAATTGTTTGAACTATGTCCAACAGGTTCAAAATATGTCCAATACATTTTTCCAGGGGGCAAAAAATTTTCCAGGGGTGGCGAGGCCCTTCTGTGGCCCTAGATACGTGCCTGATAGTAATATGTTCAGGGGATTCACATGAAACATAGATCAACATAACATTCTTTTGAAAATCTAAAATAATCCTTGAAAATTTCGTGGGAGGCTTTGATTGCCCGGTTTGGGCCACATCGGTTGCTGGCCTAATTCAATTTACACGCGCATTAAACTCTGTGAAATACAACGTTGATCTTTTATCGTTTGACCATTCTCTTGAGCACGGTATATTCAGTGCGAACCTTACATATATAAAGGCGTTTGCTAGCCTACAACAATGGACCCACACAGCTAATTACACTCTGTGGGCGTTTCTGCAGTCATTGTTTCATTTATATGTGCATGCATTGGACAATAACTTTTCTTACATCATAACTGTTCAATGGCTATTTTTCAGGTAGCGTTTTTCTTTAACAGCTTTTTTCAAAAAAAACTTAAAATTAGTTTTGTTCACAAATGATCCTGCGTCAGTAAAACAACACCAAAAACTTTAAAGTGCAACAAACGGAGCAGTACCGAATAGCAGTAGGGATGGCTCGCTACCATTCTTATTCAGTGACGGTAGCGCCTCTACAAAATTCAAGTAGCGGTAGCGGGAGCCACGCTGTTACTAAAGTAGCGGTTGCCAACCTCTGAGCATTAATATGCTTCATCATTTCTCAACTAACACTTCATTTAATTTCTTAGGTTGAATTTGTGGGAGGAATACGAACTGATGCACCCTTTCCTAGTTTCCCTTATTGCTGAGAGGGTTGGGGCACTTTTCCAGTAAAATTAATAAAAACTGCCATAACAACCTTCACTACCCTAGTATTCAGGACATTATGGATGAATTGACTTAAATTTTTTTTGGTGTAACTTCCTTCAAGAAAATTCAGTTCAGGACCAAAGAACAACGGAAAAAAGTCACACCCTGACACTTTTTTGCCTTCAGATGCAAAACAAAGTGGAATAACAATTAGCTGTTACTCTATATTAGCTGTTTTTCTCTAACTCTTTGCCTTCCATACGAATGTAAGTGAAATCATATTAGAATGTTAATTAAACGTATTACAGAAATCACACAAAGATTCCAAACTGCTTATTATGCTTTTCTTTGAACATTCTTGATTTTATTGCTTGACTTAAATCAAGGTTTAAATCACTGATTCAAATCAAATGATTTAAATCAATCAACCCTGAAAGCAAAACTGTCTGGTGCAAGTATTGAGATCTTTGTCCGGAAGTTACTACAGCGCACCAAATTCATTCCTGTTGAGTTCAAAGGAAAAATCCGTCCACTTCCAGAGCTTCCATACTGGAAAGCATCAGAATTCAGATTATTCATGTTGTATTCTGGGGTTTGCATATTGAATAGCAATGACATTTTGCCAAACGAAAAATTCCTGCATTTCCTGAAATTCAGTGTGGCAATGCGGATGTTGCTGTCATCACAAACCGACGACAGTGACATGGCTGAATGTGAGTCCATGCTCAAACAATTTGTAAAAGAAGCTGCAAAGTTGTAAGGAAATGTTTTTGTCTCTTACATTATTCACAGTCTGATACATGTTGTTGATGATTTTAAACAATAACAATATACTGAAGGGTCGCAAGCGGCTAGACGAGTAAGCAGTCGTTTCACAGGTCCAAATCGTATCAGATTTTCGTGCACTTATAGATGCGAAAACTAATTTCTCACTTTACAGAAGCAGAACAATGGTATAGTGGATTTACCTTTTCGCATTACGAATTGCCGTTTTCTACTCGCGATTGTATTCCGTACGTGAGGTCTGGTTTGTATCAATTTTGTCATTCGCGTCAAGAGAATTCGTGCGTACGCGCTCCACTGCGTTCGCACAGTACCTCGTTTTTCGCATTGCATACAGCATTACTCGCAAGCAACTTCCACGCTAGGCAAAACCGCAAACCTCTACATTGGTTCCTACACAAGGGAAACCCTACAATTCTGTGTCAGTGACGAGCACACTTTAAAGTGAACGAACGCCGAACTTCCTGTTCAACTATTCTCAATATCTGGTTGTTGATACGATATGAGATCGAGTTTTCCATAAGTTGCTGGGCATTTCTGAAAACAACGCACTGCCATAAGCTACTTAGTCATGCAACCTAGCCTCGTAAGGATAATACCGCTTTCAAAACCTAAAGCACAACAATGATGAAAAAATCCTTTTTAAAAAAGGAAATGAAAAGATCAAACTCTTCATTCTCAAACGTTTTGTTGAAACAGAAAATCTCGACACGAAATTCTCAATTTTATTAACCATTATCACTCAATAGAAAGCAGTGTTGCTGAGGTGTAATTACATTCAAGGATTCCGGATCACTGCGCCTCATTTTTTATTTTCAGCAGCGTTTTCAGGATTTCACTGTAGCCAAGATTCTCGACCAAGACAAAGACCGTGAAACAGTCAACCCGTGAAACATAATATATTTATTTGAGTTTCATGAAATTGGTATCGATCAAGATACATATCATTATAAAAGCCAAGGTGGACTTAGCTTTAACCGTCCATATGACTATCAACAAAACTATATCAATCCATTTAAATATTCGTTAGGTAAACTTTGCTTAGTTACAATATCACAATTCTTAACACAGACGTTTAGAAATTTTAACAGCGCTACAAAATCTACATTAATGTGGTTGACAGCAAAGGAGTTCAAGATTGTAGCAAGTTTTCCGTTTTACTTTCATAATCTGTCTTAAATTTTACGAGTGGTTACAAACTAAATACAGGTTTCATAACGCAAAATGTTAACCGAGCTGCAAAATAACAAAGTAACACCTTTACTCTAGGCGGAAAACTAAGAACACCACAGTTGCCAACATTTGCCACGAATGATCGAATGCACCAACTCAAAAGAGCGTTCGGAACCCGAAAATACTTAGATTACAACAGCGCTTTGCAATAAACGTAATAAAGCGGGGCGATAATTAAAGACTTCGCCACAGTGGACATATTCTTGATCTACTATTAGGACTGTTTCAAAATTTAAAAAACAACACAATAAAAAACAAGTGTATGTTCACTTGCAGAGACATGTTTTCTTTCACGATTGAGATCACATTCGATTCAATCTGAAATCTGGAGGACCAATCAAAATTTAAGTCCCAACGAACTCTCTTGTTTTAACTTGTTACGATTTCGTGCTGTGCGCAATTGCATATAGGAATTTTACAGTGTCCAAATGTGCGTGAAACTGGTAAACAACACAAACCATTTCTGAAGCGAGGGACTTCTGAGTGTAGACGTTTGTAGAAAATGCTTTTGTTTGAAGAAATCGAACAATTTAGAACGAATTCACTCTAATCTCGAAACAAGTAATATGATCAAGCCAAATGTGTTTTGCTATTGTCAAAAGCTTCAAACGGAAGATTATTCATTTTTCCAGGCATCCAAAACCCAAATTTTCTTTAGAAATTACACCACCAACTGCATTTCTTTCTAAATTCAGTAATGTATGGCTTTATAGGTTGTAAGCAATACGATTCCACGGTGGTCTCTGAAATGTTTGCTGCACAATGTTTGAAGATATTTTCTGATATTTTTGAAATGAAACATCACACACTTTATTCAAACACTGAAGTTCTAAAATAAATACATATTAAACATAACACAAACCAGAAACGAAAACTACCTACAAGTCACCACATCCTACTGCCGAAACAGTTCGTGCACGATTCCGTGACCAAAAAACTACTCACAGGAACGTCATTAAAACTCATGATTTTTCTTACAAATCCATGCGTTAGATATATTGTTTTCTAAAAATCCAAAGGTTTCATTAAAAGCAATATTTTTACATTCAGGAAATTTGCAAATAGTCGCTCAGTAAGCGGTTATCACAAAACCAACCAAGCTGATGCATGCAAGTTGAACAGTAAGAACGATTCCATTGATCAGACCAGGAGCTGATGAGATAGTTGAATTAGATGTGGATGTGGGGGATGTGGGGGATGGGGTGGATAGAGAGGATGGAGGGGGTGTGGGTGATATACCTGCAATTGAGGAAGATGATTCTGGATTAAACTGTGACTGAAACTCTCATGCGATCGCTCATTTTCACACCTACTTTTCTATCTACCAAGGTTTGAAGTAACATTTGTGGTCATACGCCGAGATTGCTCCACAACAATTTATTCATCTCACTCTCATGGAGGGGAGATTTTGAACATGCTTTATGTTTGTGGTGATCCCAAATCTGTTTCTGTGATTACGTCATGGTTGCCATTCCTAGCACACGGCTACCATTTTATTCTATCTGAACGTGTAGTCCCGCACATTTGAGGATGCCGATTGGATGGGCTTCCGCTGAAATGTTTCCAGAGCGGGACAACGTCGAAATTTTGCTTATCGTTTTCAGGTTTCTGACGATGCAACGCAAATGGACGTTCACAAAACGCAAAAAGGAAAATGTCACAAAAAAGGGAAATGTCGTGTTACGGCAACAATCATAAAAACTGCGTTTCGTTCGTAGCAATGTCTCCTTTTCACTTATGCTTCTTTTCACACTGTATAAATAAAACTATGCGACGTACTGCTATCAGCAGTCACTGTCTCGCAGCATCACTGCGTCTGTGTTTAACAGTCACATGCGGGAAAACGTGTACTACTGTAACTTGACGTGCACCTTTGCAGACTTGTTACCATGTTATTGTTACGGAATAAAGCCTAACAGTGGAACAATGCGCACACAAGTTTCGCAATCTGACCATGTACTCAAACGTGCTGACGTCAATGAACTCCAAGCTCATCACTGCATGACACCATAGCAGTGAATCTGCCTCTTGTGCGCTGTCAGTGTCGTGCCGGCAAATAAACTGTCATTTCAAGAATTAAATCAATTTATCGGAATTAAGTTGCTGATTTCAGGTTTTTGAAATGGAACGGCCCGGTTATGTGCTCCACCACAAGGTAATGAATTTGGATTGCTACTACTGTGTGACGTCGAGATTCGAACTGAAGTGGGGCTATCGAGGAAGTAATTAAGTTACGTCACACTGTCTGCGCCTTTACCGATTTGACCAAAGTAGTGCTTCCCTCGTCATTTCTGATCGAGGCATTTTATGTTTAGGCTTTCCTCTGTCTTTTCGGACTTTGTCGATTTCATATAGTGGCTTTCACGCAGCCACTACATTTTCTAGACATTTTTGTTTTTCAGACTCAATTTCCAGAGGAGGGTATATTCCCTTTACCATCCCCGCCGGCGCACATATCCGGTTGGTTTGCCGGACGTAATCATCGTACCATTAGACAGGGTTCGCTGGACAGTTCTGCACATTTTCAACGTGCAACAATGATTGGAATAGGGAAATTGACACAAGCCATCAGTGACGGACGCCACAAAGAATACCCGCATGGGAAAGTTTTTTGTTTGGTGAAAGTTCTTTGGTTAAAAAAAATGTACTTGATGTCCGGTTCGTTGCTGCAAAACAGTTGCAGCAGGAGCCTTGACAGCTCCATGTCGTGACTATTCAGGTTAACACTACCCTTGTCAGTGACATGGTACGTGGTGTCGATTGATTACACCCTTCAACCCCAATGTCGTTTCAAACATGTGTATTGACGTCTTCAACAAAGATCATGGATCGCTTTTAATTTCCAGTGGAGCACCCCCAGCTTCCTCCACGGAATCAAGGTGCATTACATTGAGATTTCACGAATTTGTTTCTGTTCGGTTCGAAGAAACTGTATTGGACAATCGATCGGAGTTGAAATTTGCTTTATTTGTGACAACATATAGTTGACGTGACAATTCCCTGTTTTCGCAGACAATTTCTGTTGGGAATACGCGATGGGTAGTTTGGTTGATGCACGGAAGTAGAGAGATATAAGCAAAGGTGAAAAGGAAGTCGAATACGTGTGGAAATCTCTATTACAGCTGCGTCCCCCACAGCTCCCAAAATAAGGCAGGCGCCAAACCATTGGATACTGCCGCAACTATATTCGAACAAGCAGGGACGCAGGAACGGATTTTCAGAGGGGGGCAATGTTCCCGGCCTTTTGAAAAGGGGGCAACGGGGCCA
>Ga0210059_1011485_pt1 | contig 13540 bp, 13 predicted proteins | sample Ectturendosymbi2_FD_188042 | JGI IMG/M metagenome (GOLD analysis project Ga0210059, IMG submission 188042) | Ecteinascidia turbinata endosymbiont from Florida, USA - Sample 2 (SPAdes) (version 2) | ecosystem: Host-associated > Tunicates > Ascidians > Unclassified | place: Key West, Florida...
GTACGCGCCCGGCGACGACCCTGCCCACGTACGGGCCCGGCGACGACCCTGCCCACGTACGGGCCCGGTCACAATCACAGTTGTTTAACCAGCGCCGGATCATATGTAGGCTCTGGGAAACTGCAGCACCCTTATTTTCACACTATATTTCGTTTTTAGGTCGGTTTATTGTTTCTTTGATATTTTATCTTCTGTGCACAAGACGAGCTGATGATGTGTCCTCCCTGCACAAACGTTTAACACAAAGCTAAATATTAAGCATCTTATTGTGTTGGTGTGGAAAGTATTGCGATTGACGAAAAAATGGAGCTGTGAGCGTTTGCAGCGCGGTATTGCTATTGAAAAGCAGGAGTGTTGTGGCCTGCCACTCAAGCACAGCCAACCCTGAACTGACCCTGGAGATGTTGTTACAGCTGCGCCGAGCTGGCAAGTGATAGGCAGTGGGATCATTGTGTTCATCCTGGTACTGGTGAGACGCAGCGTACTTAAATTGTAGAGTAGATATAAGCATGGCAGAGCACCGCCATATGACACATTTTATTGAAGTGGCACTGGCAGTGTGCCTTATTTGCAATGATTATATTTTCGTATGTATTTTTATTTCATACAGAGAAAAGTTGAAGTGAAAATATTAATGCAATATATTTGGCGTTGTGTCTGTTCGCGCGAAGATTTTTGTGTTATCGGTGTAGTTACTTTGTGCCTCATTGGAAGGTGCTGATTTTTGCTGCGTGCATTGGCTTTAATAACCGGTTTCAATTCTGACTCATATGACAACAGTAGGTATTCTGCGGTGCTCCTGATTTGAGGCTGAGAAAACGTCAAGTCAAGCATGCGCCCAAGGCGCGTTCTGGAATACAGCCCATGCACTTTCCACCAATAAACCTAAAATCACCTTGCATATCAAATCCAGACCATCTGCACATGCAGCATTACCTCACACAGAATTTAACCTCTTGTGCTGTAGTATTAAAAGTCGGGGTCAAAGTTGTGCTCGAGTTCAAATCTCCAGCAGGCTTCTGGAAAATACCATTATCACGGAAAATTATGCCTGACTTAAATACTGTCCTACGATTTAATTTTAAAGCATGTAGTAACACCCAATGTTTCAGCACATCTTATATTACGGTTGCTTGCCCATAATCTTTCAAAAATAATTTCACACAAATGGTAATCGATCGCAGGATCGTTTTATTAGTGAGTGCCGTCAAATGACTGTGTTAAACTGTGTTTTTATTGTAGGATAATGCTGCTAGCCCTACACAATGTGCAGGGTGTAGTACACATAGCTTTCATCTGTCGTACACATAGCTCTTATGTGTAGTATACATAGCTCATGTATACAGTGCAAACTTAAGCTTTGATGAGGTACATTTCAAACACGAACAGTCACAAATTCCTTCGCCAGATTCACACGTAACAATCGGCACGATTCAGCAAATACAGGACGCAGCCAACGTGCATTGAGTAGGCCTATATCGACACAATAGTCGGCATGCCGCTTGACCAACGGTCACATTGAGATTCATAGAAACTCGTTGGAAGATCCTGGCGTTATCAACACGTAATCTGAATGAGTGAAAAATAACTACAATTCACGAATAATGAAGGTATAAAATTTTGACGAATGCAATCGAACTGATCATATACCGGCAATTGAAAAACGTACCACAGTTTGCTGGAGGCCCCCTTGGAACTTGAGGCTCTAGACGTAAGCCTATATAGCCTCTTGGTAAAATCAGCCCTGCAGGTCAGTCATGGTGACACGCTGGTAGTGTTGACGCAATGCTGTTCATTGCAGCCGTGGTTTCTTTGGATAAAACATCAATGAGGAGACCATCTGCTCAATGTTTTCGTTAAATGTAGTGAATGCCAGGTTTATTAGCTGTTGACGTCGGTGCAAACAAATTGAGACCAGGTCAAAATACTGCTTATGGCGGCATTTATAATCATTCAATGTTATTCACATGGGAGACTGAAGTAACTGAACTAAATTTTTGCTCTGTACCAGTTGCTAAGGACTGTGGTCAAAACCATACAGTACTTCAAAAACATGGTAAAAACTGAGACCATGGCCCGATAGCGGAATCAGTGACAGTGATGAGGATTTTTTTCCCGCGTCGTGTAATTTTTGGCGTTGCCGTTTTGGACATGATTGTGGCGCTGGTCCACTTGAAGCCAGTGGCGTAGCAAGGGGGGTGCAGGGGGGGTGCAGGGGGCCGCGGACCCCGGGCGCCACCTTCTGTGGGGCGTCACTTTGTTAATTAAAAATTAATTTTTGCAAGGAGTTTAAAATTTGTAGCTCATTCTGCTTTGTTGTTAAAACAATTTTGAAAGTTTCAAACGTTCTAATGCTTTTACGGTTTTGTCTTTAGAAGCCCTAGACTGGAAGGCTGGCCTAGAAAAAACAAGAAAAGTGGTTGTGAAGTAAGCAAATTGATGAAATGTTGTCTCAAAAATGTGGGTAAAATCTATTGTGCTAAAGTATCTCATGGTTATTCTTGCAATCATGGCATTTTTAACACTCTTACTGGGCGGCAATTGCTGCCCAGTCCCTACACCTTTCACCAGAGAAGCTAAAAATTATTTTAAACAAACGAAAGAGATGGCAATCGACCGCAGACTAGCAAACATTGCTGGTCCGTTACTTCAAGTTTTATACTGCCCCTCCTTACAAAAACTGACAACGAACAATTCTTGATAATTTCATCAAATTTATTATTATAGCCTGCTTTGTGAAATACATCTACTTTTTTTAGTTTAAGAAGGGGATACTACACGAAATATTAACATACTTAAATGTTTGAATCTGTGAAGTAGGAATGCCGTAATCACACCCCTTAAGTTTGTTTGATACCCTGGAATGGGCAAACGATTTAAGTGGTGGCTTAGCAGAGACTAAAACCCAACAGGGAAGAAAAGTTTACGAAGCATGCCTTGTCTACGCATGCATATATAAAGAAAAGAGAAAAAATAGGAAAAGTAATTATGAGGAACGTGGCGACAAGCAGAAAAAACAGGACTCATAATCGAAAAAAACAAGACCCAATTCAGTTTGTGAGTGTTTGATTGTGATGTTGAAGATGCTTTATTAATCCTTATTTCTCTAGATAAGCACGAAACGTGGTCTTCTTTCATTTTAATTTCTTGCAAGCAAATTTTAGGGGTGAAAAGGGCGGCAATTTTATGGTGGGCCCCAGGCGGCACTCAGCCTCGCTACGTCACTGCTTGGACCCAACCTGTTTTGGCATCATCTCTTTTGGCACTTAGACTGAATAGAGTGTGAAATGAAAATGGAGAAAACTTTAATGTATATCTTAATGGTAGGCTAGACCTCGAAAATATTGAAGTGGTTAAGTTGCATCAAAATGGTCATGATCTCTAACTTACGCTCATCAGCCTTAATGTATTTAAGAAGTTTTTTATTCGGAGCTTTCCCAGCTATCAATCTAATTTTTGTAAGGTTGACGCCCTCTCTAGATTTTTCTAATACCATCAATTAGCGTCCTGATAACTGGATGGTTACCTCCCAATTCGCCAATTTTTTTCTGTGTGCTGCCTCAACATGATTTTTGGTTATATCCTCATCAGTTATTATTCACTGCATTGATTCCACATTCCTATTGGAAAACCTTATGGACGTGGTCCATCTCGTCTCTTTGGTCTCCCCTCATAACCATCTTCAAATCACAATCATCCAAGAGTAATCAAGCAGATAAGCGCAAACGGCATGCGCCAAAACAGATGGATGGCAATATATAGTAAACGCCACGAGCGCCCATTCCCAAACTGCCCTCCGGCATAGATCCGCCTGCACATTTTTCTCCGCTGACGTCTGCAATCCGAATGAAACCGATTATCCGTCAAAGACCTCAACTCTCCTCTTAAGAAACAACCGCTAATTTTGACTGTCAGTGGTCGTTAAAGTTCGCAAAACGGGAGCAAAAATTTAATTCTTTGACGAATCGCAGCACGCAATGCACTTGGTTTGATTGTGACGTTAACTTTCTGAAAGCAGTATGCAAGCATTATATTTGGAGATCCCTCTAATAATGTTAGAAATGCCATGGCTATTGAAAAACAGCTGTGCTTAAAGGTTCGTGAAAGACATTCCGGTACTCTTCCATTCCTACTGATGGCTTAGATTTCCATGCTGAACAAATTCCGAGACCCTGCACTACTGCAGACCCGGTTTGATCACTTTGACAAGAAAGTAAGATGTTGCGGTAGTTAACGTTTTTCTTGCTTCTACAATGTTAGTTCTCAACCGCTTCGCTGAAGGGAGCCAAATCCATAGCTACGATTTTGCTAGAGAGCCGCACTAAGAATTTTTACTAGAAGTCAATTGACACGTTTTGTTTTATTGCACTAACGAAGTCTGTTACACAAAATATTAGAGTTGTTACTGAAAGATAGCTAAGAGACGCACAAAGGATCCTAGGGAACAACGGATGCTGCATGCGGCTCTTAGAACAGTGTATGAGAACCACTGTTACAACACGTAACACCACACCTGCCAGGTACGATGTCCCAGCCTTAGCGATTATTGAACCAATGAAACATCAAAGGCTTGCAGAACGATTGTTGCAGTCTGCCGTCGTAACTCGTAACAATCGCGTTTTAGTGTGCTGTAAAGAGCACTGTTTTAGGTAAAGTAAATCGATTTGGCTAGGACAAACTTGTCATTTGGTCAATTTCGAAATAAAATGTACTGCTACTAATAACCACAAGACCACATAAGATCAAATAAAAAACAAATCACAAGAGCTTTTGGTAAATACTAGCAGTGCAACCAGGCGCGTAGCCAGAAAATTTATTAGGGGGGAAAACAACAATCGATTTAACATTATTTTTTAATGTTCCTTGTTTTCAAAGCATCATCCACGAAATGTGCATGTTTCTGGCGTTGCCTCCTGAACAATTGTGTTCGGATTTAAGCCGACAAATAAAAGGCCTGCTTTCATTGAATTGACAAGTTTTCAAAGTTTTGATAGTGAAGTTACAAGCTTCTACTTTGGATCAATATCACCATTTGCTCATAAACCATTCCTGCAAAAGCGCTAGTAAACCTTTCAGTGCTATAATTGCACGATCTGCAGTATGAATTTTGCAGCCAAGATTGCAGTTGAGCAAGAAGTCAACGCGGCCGCTAATACGATTGCGCTTGTATTCTATTTACACGCTTCGGATGTACACCAACACAGCACTTTCAACCGAAGCCGAGCAGCGACTTTGCTCTAACTGAGGCACTGACTTCCGAAAAAGGCCTTCTACAAAACGTTCGCGCATATAAGAAATGTATCCCATTGTCATCTGTTGGAGCGATTAATCCACGTATGTAGTTGATAACCGGAAACGCTAGTCTGAGCCGGATTAAAGGGTAGGGGGACCCGGGGCAATTTTTAGTGGAGGGCCCCTCTGACGTAACTCATGACGTCATCGTTTGTAAAAGTTATGGTTTCGCTGATTAGCAAGGTTCCCTTTTGTTTTTTTTCCGGTAGTCGAGAATGTGCTTACTCAAATTTACATACAGTTAGCTGCGAGAAGAGTATTTATTATATGGAATACTAGGGTGTATTTTTACTAAGAACAAATATTTCACAGACTAGAGCAGGGATCTCAAACACGCGGCCCTTGTGGACGTTTTGTGCTGCCCGCGATGCTTTTTGGGAATTTTCGAATAATCAATATTTAGGTTGCCAAGTGCCATGAAAAAGGAGTCCGCGAAATAATTGAATCAAACCTGAATGATACCCAGTGCGGTTTTCGTCCCGGCCATAGCAATACAGACCACATTTCACTCTCCAGCAAAATTTTGAAAAATATTGGGAGTATGCTAAAGACGTCTTCACATACTTTGTCGACCTCGAGAAGCATACGACCGGGTTCCTTGTGAAAAGCTTTGGGGAGTGTTGAGTGAACACGGTGTTGACGGCCGTTACTGGCCGCCAAGTCATTGTATTCCTGCTCAGACGTTTGCGTACGTGTCGGGAGAGTTAAATCACGACCGTTCACCGTTGTGTTGGACTCCAACAATGGTGTGTGCTGTCACCGCCCCTTTTCACAGTTAACATTAGTGGTTCAACATTTTCGTTGAAGGGAGTCAAATCCAGACCGACGATTATGCTGGAGAGACTCATAACATTTTTTAACACAATTCAATTTACACGTTTTGTTTCACAGCAGAACGGAGTCTGTTACACAAAATATCAGACGTTTTATTGAAAGACTGCCGAGGGCCGCACAAAGAGTGCCTGGGAGCCGAATGCGGCCCACAGAACCGGGGTTGAGAACCACTGGTCTACATTAATTGGATAGACAGTCACAGCCGAGTCGACGAGGATGTCACAGTCGGGAGCTGCAGGATCAACCGTTTACTTTTTGCAGACGGTTTGGTACTGCTAAGATCTTCTCAACAGTCTTTAGCATGCACTCAGTCGGTTTTCTGCTGCGTGAGACCGAGCCGGAACGAAAACTAGTGCTAAAAATACCGAGGTTCTGCTCTATGTCTCTCTACAAACCCAAGGCAGTGCATGCGGCAATACACTTCAGCAGGTGAAGACGTTCAAGTACCTAGGGTTGGTATTTACTGACGAAACACTTCTTCTAATTGAGAGAACACAACTACGTTATTTCGGTCAGGTATCGATAATGCCCAACGGAAGACTGGTGAGGCAAGCCCTGCGGGCTTAACCCACGGGAAAGCGACGAAGATGTCGTCCAAGGCCTAGGTGGAGTAACTGCATCTCCAATCTTGCTTGGTCCTGTCTTGATGTGGAGCCAGCAGAACTATCACAAATTGCTGTTGACCGTGGGGCATTCTAAGTTCTCCCTAGAGGAAAATCGGGCATGAAAATGAATGAAATGAATAACATTTACGTTACTTATTACTTCACCGGTGTTTAAAAGTGCTCAGCTAGCGAGTGAACAAGTTCCTTAGACGGCTAGAATTGATTAATACGAACGTAGAGACGGCTAGAAATGATTTGCCTATAATTCATGATACTGTTTACAAAAAATAAGATGTAAAATTAAGTTCAGGTACCGCTATTGTTGCGTTAGCGTTATAATGCGGCCAGCGGGTTACTTTGTAAGTCCTCATGTGGCCCACGGAGCAATTTGAGCTTGAGATCCCTGGACTAGAGAGTGACTCGGCAAGAAGCAACATTCATCAAAACAAGCAGAAACCAGAGATTGTAAACAAAAACACCGGAAAAAGAACATGTCAACATGGCCAGCCAGACTGAGTGTGAAAATTGTTTCCAAGCTAATGCCTTGCTTTTTCACCTTAATTTTCAGGTGCTCAGGTTACGCCACTGGTTTAACGCTGCTGCTTGAAAGTTTTGCTAGAAAAAGCGATGCAGTAACGGCGTTTAATATCACACTGCCAGATCCTTGCGGTTTTTCATAGATCCTGATGGCATTACAGGTTTCTGCATCGCGCTAGCTAGACACTGCAATCTCGTTTTCTACTCTTTCGTTCTACGAATCGACTGATTAAAACCTTTTGTGACGGACCACGCAATAACATATGGTGCAATGGTGTGAATATCTTCATATGTCTATGATGTAACACATCGATAGTAACAATCAGAAGAAAAGTGCGTTTCCACCACACGTTACCCTTTATGACGAAACAAAAAAGTACGGTTCGGTTGCGGCGACGTCGAGATTGCACCAGAAGTTTGGGATCATTGATTCCAGTGTTGCCACTTCTGATATTTTAACATGACATCAGATGTGATGTTCTCAGATAAATTTCTGATGTCTTGTCGAGAAATCTGATGTTGGCTGGTTTGTTTTTTTTCACATTTCCTCTCATTTTAGGACGAAAATAGTTACAATCTCTCACCCTAATCAGTGGCGTAAATAGAGGTTTGATCCAGTGCGTAAATAGAGGTTTGATCCAGTGCGTAAATAGAGGTTTGATCCAGAGGCAAAATCTTAGCTGAAGGGAGCCCACTAGTCACCGTAGGGTGCCCACTAACCAAAACTGAGAAAAAGTATAAGACAGTGAATCTCTGGATGTCTGTGCTAGATAAAAAGACGAAAACACCACGAAAAACGCAAAAAAACAATCTAAATAATACTACATATCAAAATGTCAACATGAGGAGGCCCAGTTTTTACATTTAGCTTGCCAGGGGGGAGGTCGCCCTTTGCTTCCCTGTCAGGTAAGCCACTGACCCTAATGTGTGTTTGGTTATCGTTTCAAACTAAAGAAGCTCTCTTCGCTGCGTTGAGACTAACATTTTACGTAAATTATAAATGACTTCTCCATTTAATGGCGATATTTCGCTCTGCTTCGCATTCAACAAGGGTAATCACGCTTTGTTAAGATTTGTTAATAGAAGCATTTAGCTTATGTGAAACCGTAGCGTAAAAGTTTGATGTCATCTGATGCTGAAAAAGACAACAATCTGATGTTAACGAGACTGACCCCAGTGGCAACATTATTTGATACCAAACAGCAGCAACCATTAGCTTTAGCACGCAAATAGTAATGTTTTCGTGACACTTGTGCAATAGGCGTGATGCACGAGTAGAGAGTCATACGCATGCCAAAAGAACAAGTATTAGGAAAACGTTACCAGTGAAATCAAATCTTTGTATTGAACAAAACCGAAAATACTTATAGGCTAATCAATAGCGATTACTAAGACTGGCAGACGGTCAAACTTGTGGAGAAATCAATTGCTGTTGGGGGTCCTTGATACTTAACGCAACATAGCAATATAATATAGAGTTGTATCCTTGTATCGCTTCTGAATCACGGATTTTTCAAACGAGTATTTTATTTGAAAAAATAAATTATCACGGGGGCCCCCTTCCAGCGGGAGGCGAGGGGCAATTGCCCCCGTTGCCCCCCCCCTAATCAGGACCTGACCCTAGTCTTTCAAGGCGTTTGAAAAATGTTTATATTTTTCATAATCCGCAAGATCTTCTGGCTATGTTCAAATTATTCCGTAAAACCTTCGTTGTAACTACTTTAAACTTAATTCACCTAAATTTTCTGATAAGACTTTGGTAAATTTAACTGACTTCATTGAAATATAAAATGGAATCAAACTGTAAACACAATCGTAACCCCAGTATTACAAAATTATTGGCCATGCTCAGCTGCGTGTAAAGGTAGCTTAGCACTGCATGTAATGAAATTTGTAAAAATCATGGGCTTGTAGAAAATACAATAACTTGTCTGCGGAATTTGAAGCCCTAATGGGAAAAAAATTCAAATTTAGTTCATTTTAGTCACGTGCGCTTTGCCAACAAGACAAATTGCAAGCTCAGGGATGAATATTATGGAAGGATAACGAGGCAGTTGCCTCGGACCCCTCTTTTTCAGAGATACCGTGACCCTCCTTTGAAAGCTTTGCACCATTGGTCAGTTGAAAAGGTAATGTACCACTCTAGAGCCACATTGAAAGAAGCTCTGAAGCAAGTCGTGTTTTTCAAAATAAAGTAAAGATGGGAAAATGTGACAGAGGTTGCTTTGAAGTGTCCTGCTGCAAAATTTAGCAAATTTTTGTTCCTTTCGTATGTGTATTATGCTATTGAATTTAGTAGTTCGTAAATTGAAATGTAAAACAAACTTGACCACCACAGCTACATTTCACAACGGCGATATTTTGGGGCCCCTTTCTGAGAGCTTGCCCAAAATTTTAATATCCCACTCAACTCCTGTGTAAGTTCTCAATATCTGTAAGTAATGGAAGTGTCAATTCCGTCAGCACTTGCAAAATGAAAAGCATCTTGCTAATCACGTTAGATTTTGATCCTGATGATTTCACACTGTTTACTATAGGATATGGTGGCAATTAAAATCAGATGAAAGTTGTAAGACTGAGCTTATGAACAGTAGGTCGGAGTATAATATTTTGACAAGCTGATTTTTTACTCACCGGCAAGGTAAAGGGAAATCATTGATGAAAACCGGTGGCGTATGCAGAAAATTTATGGGGGGGTTCGTTCAGGGTCATATGGTGGTCATTTGTATTTGGTGGTCGCTCTTTCTGACGTCACAATTTGACGTCATTTTCATGTTTCCAAACCAACGTTTTGGCGAAGTTTGTTGACACAATATGTATATTCTTCTGCACGCACTCTCCTTATGTGTCATTGCCGTATAAACTATCAGCTCTCCAAGTTACGACACAGCAGTTCATAACTACAAAAATATCAGACTGCGCGTTAAAACAGGAGAGTAAAACACTCATTAATTCGTTAAAAACAGGGGAGCAAAACACTCATTAATTCGTTAAAAACAGGGGAGTAAAACACTCATTAATTCGTCAGAGCAATTTACAACTGCAAAATGAGGCTACGCTAATGTTTTGTCGAATACGAGCAGTCAAGCACAGAAACAGTGCGGCTAAAATGGCCGGCGCACACCCCAGTTTGTAAGATTGGATCTTGCTAAACTGCAAGAATTGAAAATGCGTATAAAGTAGCCCACGCAAGTAAACTTTCGATTTTTGTTATGTATAAAGTACAGCAAACTTTCATTTTTCCTTTTTCCCTGCTGATACATTATTATCAAATGCCTGAAAGCTTCTATGTTAACAACTGCGGTTTTTGAGCTCGTGCAACAATTGCATCATGCTACAGGAATTGGTAATGTAGCCAATGCGGCCAGCGCTTGCCCTGATGAGCCTAAGCAGACAAAATAAAGGCAATTGTTTCGGATAAAGTGAACTATCGCGGAGCACAATCTTGAACATGGGTAGTGGACGAAGTTTGCTCAATATGGGGTTTTCACCATGTGTGTACGGTAGTGCATATTTTCGGGGATGCAAAAAATTACCCAAATTAGATCTTGTATTTCCCAAGTAACATATAAACAGCAAGTCTTAATGCTAAAGACTAAAACTTACCATTGTAAACAACTCATGGTGTCTGCATGCTAATTACCAATTACCGGAGTTCAAAGCTGTACGCCCTCAACTAGCAATCAATATTCTGCATGGCCACATGTGAACAATGGTAATATTTACTGTGTTCAAAAACGTTAGTAATTAGCTGATTACAATAAAATCGCCCAAAAAATTGCTGTTCATGCCACCACGTGTGGAAGGTGTTCAGCAGTTCATTTAAATTTTTATATACGTTCTAAACTTTAGCTAAGAACTGTTCTTGTCTAGCGTAGATGTGTGCAGTTGTGTTTTTTAAGGAGTAAACAATCAGGTTAGATTTAAAATATTACATTGCTGCAAATAGGTCAAGTCTCAAGTAAGGAGAGGGAAATAATGTAATCTAATACACAGCATATAGCTTAGCCTTTCACATTAGAACACTACAACTTACTTAAACGTTTACAGCAGGGGTTACCAACGTGGTGCCCGTGGCCACCACTTTTTCCTTTGGAAAGAGGCCGATCTTTACGAATTACCTGATAGTGGGAGATGGAAGGCTGATATTTTGGGGTCAGATGCAACTCTTGGATGCAAAGTACATCAGGTAAGTCGTCTAGTGCAGAAAGGTAGTTTTTAAATATTCATGCCAGTTTTTAAAGATGGAGCGGAAATTCCATTGTAGTATTGAAAACCCAATGTTAACCAGAAAGTTGTAACTGGTCGGCATCTACTGGTAGACACATGCGGTCACCAGCTGACTTCGTGATAATTTGACATACGTCCAGACTCTCGTTGTTTATCTTTTGCCAGCATGAAATGTCTGATGACTTCCGCTAAAAAGACCAGGAAGGCCACTGGGTTGCCAAACAAGAGGCTGGAAAAATCAAGTTGTTCAGTAATGATAATCTCGTCTTGATCCGGTGGAACACCAGCGGCATGCGGAAAAGGAGCGGCACCAAAAATAGGTCTTGCGTGTGTACGATCTACTCCTAAATGTCTTTTTCGGAAGAGGGGGAAAAGCGGATTGTGAAGCCATATTCGGAACGTGAGGACTTCTGGGCAATTCTATGTGCTTCACAGGCATCAGCATAGGACAGTTTCGCCACTGATTTCAGTTTCCCGTTTTGGGACATCGGAGCAGCAGCGCTGCGCTCACTACACTTATGTTCGCCACCGCAAATTGAGCAGCGCAGTTTACCTCGGCCATGGCCATCTGCATGCCCATTGCGGTTACAATTAAAACACGGTAACGGTCTCGGAACACTGTTTTCACGCGGAAAAACAGTATCGAATTTTCACCTCGCCAGGGAGGACAGCATTATCAAACGGCAAAAAAACAGATTTAGAATCCAACTCAGAACTACTTTTGAAACGAAAACGTTTGACAAATTTAACCCCTTGATTTGCAAGGCATGCCACGATATCGTCTATGGAGATATCTAAAGGTACGTTATAGATAACGCCCCGTGCGCTCGAACTAGCCGCTATCTCGACTAAGACGGCACCATCTGTCATCTTCGTACATTGTAGGCATCTGCTGCACACTGCAACATTTCACAATCAGATTGCCATTTCTCAACGGAGAGCAACCCTTGCACGAGCCTATGCACTTTACACAGGGCTATAAGCTTTTAACTCCCTGCCTGCATTGCTTTCTAAAACAACCGGGAGCAAATCCACGACTTTCTGTTTGCTGCAACTTTCACCGGAGCCAGCAATTGAATCAGTTTCGATTTTTGCTTTCTCAGGGCTCTGAAAGATTGAGCAGCTCTATAATACTCCGACGTGTCTAGGTCTTCGTCGTCCATCTCTGGCCACGAAGCGCACCCGCCTCCTATACTTCGAGCATGTTTGTGGAAAATAATGGAATATCTCCACCCAGTACGAAAACAACTCACGCCAAAGAAAAAGCGGATTATGGAAAATAGAAGAATTAACGCCATTAGAATTCAAACGGCAATAAGCTCTCTACGCGGACAAATGCTTTTCACCAACTCTTTCACCAGCGACAACAACCTCGAACCTGAACAACTCCTTGTTCTGAATGTTATTATTATTATTATGTGGGGTGAGGTTGGCGCTTTGACATCACCGGTCTTTCAGCACCACGTCTTACTGCTGGTAAATCTGTTTAGAGGGTTCGATTTGTTGCGTCGACACGTTGAACATGACACGATGCTTCTGGGTTGCGGAGGACGTCTGCGGTATTCACACTGACGCCGATCTTGCGCAGGTTCGCCAGCAGAATTTCGCGTTGTGCGTGGTATTGAGGGCAAATCCATAGAAAATGTGCAACAGATTCTGGTGTGTGACAGACATCACATGACCCATCTTGGTGGAGACCCAATCGAAAAAGATGGAGGTTTAGCTTGCAGTGGCCTGTTCTCAACCGGAACAAAGTAGCTGTGTCTGCGTGGACTAGGCGCAAGTCTTCTTTCCGTCGTCGGGGAAATACGGCCTTGTACAAAGTTCCCTTCGGATCACTTTGATACTGGGTGTTCCAAACGTCATCAAAGTGGACGCGCAGATGCTGACAGATGTCTGCATAGCTCACGCAGGTGTTCACAGATGTGAGTCTTATTTGGCTGACGTCCTGGTGTCGGTTAGTGGATGTAGCCAACCTGGCCAACGAATCTGCTATTTCATTGCCTGGTACACCACGATGGCCTGGAACCCACATGAACACT
>Ga0210059_1011486_pt1 | contig 13539 bp, 12 predicted proteins | sample Ectturendosymbi2_FD_188042 | JGI IMG/M metagenome (GOLD analysis project Ga0210059, IMG submission 188042) | Ecteinascidia turbinata endosymbiont from Florida, USA - Sample 2 (SPAdes) (version 2) | ecosystem: Host-associated > Tunicates > Ascidians > Unclassified | place: Key West, Florida...
GCTGTAGATCATTTTCACAAAATGAAGACCGGCACCACTGCAAACTTCATGCTTTTTCCATAGCTCATGTCAATCAACCCGTCGTTTTAAAACAACTAACGCAACAAGAATTAAACAAGTGTAACGTCTTGTCTCATAAAGGAAAAGTAAACAGAAACGAAATCGCTTTGTTTATCAAAATGTCTATCAATGGATAAGTTTGTGGAGAAACGGTGGCGATGGGCATCTGTACAAGCCACCTAGGAAGGTATCACAAATCAAATTAAACATTTAAATGTTCGAAGGCAAACTGAAAGCCTTTTCCGCATCAACTGCCGCACGAGAACAGTCTTTTACACCTAAGTATGAGCAAACACAACCGGTGAAAATAGCAAGCAACTGAAGAACCAACTAAAATGTGTCTGAAGGTAAACAATGCTTCTTACTGAAAAGGCATCGATTGATACGATTGGACTTCCTTCCTTTAACCAAAACTAACTACTAGACATCCTCATCATACGTGATATTACTCATTCACCTTCTAAATGTTTTGTCGCTCGCGCTTGAAAGACCGTGACTGTACACCACGTGCTATAACCCATTGACTTCGACTATATGCACGTTTTCTTGGCTGATGCGGAAAAGTAACACCAGCGTTACACACACATGACCAATGCACAAGGAAAATACGAAACCACTACCAAAGTGAATACCAATGATTAGTATTGTTTGTTTTGTTTCTGAACGAAAGGGAAACAGTGCAAACCCAACACCAAGGCTTTGTCCCATTTAAAAAACAAATCAAAGGCTGTTGCCATGCTTGTGGGCTGCTTAGGGCCGGTTTTGTTAAGTACTGTAGTTAAGGGGAGAGACAAGTTCACCATATTGTGGTCCATGCAGGTTGATGGCTAAAGCGACAAAATCTGAAGCATAGACACAATGGAAGTACACAGCATAAGTGCCACTGCCAACAATTACCACTGGGCTTTCAAACAAGTTTATTTCATGTTTAGCGCACTTCATGAGAGCAACCTCACATAAAAATTCTTGCGATCGTGAAGTTCAGGTACCTAATATACGTTGCCTAGCAGACACCGAACACTAGAAAATATGGAATAAATTCGACTAGTCAGGTGAGAAAGCGGTACGTAAATGCCTCGAGGTTGATGTTCAGCGTAGCACGAACCGGAACAAACACTACAGCAGCAAAGAATCAAGAGAAACGGAACACCACTTGAAGGGTTTGCATGACATTACCAAAAGTTGAAGAAAAGTTCATGCAACAGATTATAAGGCATGTGGAAATAAGTTACCGCGGAAAACTGATTGGTCTCAGTAACTTGCAAAGTAACACTTGCACGCTGAATTTTTGGTCTTGTTTTGGTGATCAAGTAACTCTGGAGCCCAACGCCCGCTTTTTGAAATGTCGAAGGTCTACTATGCATGTGAACGAGTGTAGTAAAGCAACATGTTGCATTGTTGATGAATGAGCATATGTACGCAAATTCAGCGTAAAACTGATTAAACTGAAGCGGTGATAGAAGATAGAAATTAAGAGAAATGTAGGCTATTGCAGCTGCTCATTAAAAATTGCTTGGGGATCAGAACGCTAATACTTACAGCCGATTTTTTAAGCTTCACTCCTGCCAGGGCTGCGGCCAAACCTCCACTGTTTGCATCGCCGCCGCCGCCGCCACCGCCACCACCACCGCCACCGCTAGGAACGGGTGGTGCAGCAGGAACTGGGGGTGGAGCTGGAACCGCACCCAATGGTGGAGGTGGCGGAATACCACCACCACCACCTACTGGTGGAGCTGGAGGAGGTTGAGGCACAGCTGAAAACACAGAAAAAGTAGTGTTTTTCAGACGCATGTGTCCATATGCTACAACTTTGAAATTTTTCAAAACAATGCAGCAATGAGCATTGCTGTGCCTTTTCTAAGAACTTAATGAAAATAATCAGCAGTACCCGATGCAGCTCGCTCTCTAGCAAGTCTTTCATTTTCTTGACGCTCCCGTTCTCTCCTCTCTCTCTCCTGTCTTTCTCTTTCTTGCTGCTCTTTTTCTCTCCTTTAACAAATGGCAACTCAGAGAAAGTCCAGGCAAAAGTTAAAACACTATCCAAAATCACAATGGAAAGAAAAAAGAGCAGTTACCGACCGAAAAAGGAATTCGCATCATGCCGTTATTTCTCAATTCCTTCTCAAACTGTTCTTATAACGAATGCACATATTTCATGCATTCTCATATATGCTTGGTATTTTCAGTTTAACAGTCAAACACGAAGTTTTGTGATAGGAGTTCATCAAGTACTACAGCAGTACAGACCTTTTTTCAATGATGGATCTTATGCTGTCAGCATATAGCGATTTGAATGGATAGAAGAAAGTTAAATCCTCTACAATGGCACAAAACACTACTTAATACTTAATTTTTAAATCAGATATTTATATTTCAGTACATGTTTTCAATTAGGTTCCAACCTTTTTGAGTTGTTAACACTTTTTGGTCAACTGAGAGCTTGTGGTTCATTTGTCTAGAAAACTGGAAAGACGGGAATGTGACAGCATTCCCACAAGACCCTTCCAAAAGTTTTGTGTACATACTTATTTCACTACAATTACATGGAAAAATATGCAAAATAACAATAATTTAAACAAACAGTTACGCTTCTTTAAAAAATTACTCTTTTCAGCCAAACAAGAACCAGAACTTAATTTCCAAGTAGAATAAAATTTTGGTATATCTATTGTCTGCACCCATGCAATGTAACTCAATCAGTGGAAGAGCCACTACATAGATAAGGGAAACAGCAGATTCCTGAAGACGTCGTGTATCTGGCCATCAGCATGCAAGTAACATTTGCGACCTGTGATGTTTCAAATTAGGAAAACACAAAAATGTGTAAGCATCTGACAACAGTACTCTAGGCACTGACTACAATGCTGCCGACAAACCTTCGTGCTTCCAGCTCAGCAGGAGATGGTCCAGAAGGAGCAGCAGCTGCAAACAAAAAAAATTCCTTTTTTAAAGTTTACTAATTAATCAGGACCAATAACTTTGGACATGATCTCAATGCTTAATCTCAACATAAAGACACCTTAGAAGCATACTTGGGAATAGAAGTGGCAAATGACATGTAAAATATACATACATGGATTGAACTGACTCTGCTTCATGTGTATGCAGTGAAAATATTGATATTATGCATTTTTGCTTTTGTATGCAGTTACACATATTGCAGTTGATAGTACAGACAGTTTTTGGAATAACTCAAAGTAACTGAATAAAGCAGGGTTGATTTGAATTTACCCAATCTCGAAAAATATTCTTAAAAAAGCAGTTACGAAAACCCACTATGTCTCTCTATGATGAAAATACCTGTAAACATGCTTTTGTCAATTGTGAGGTCAAAATTAATAATTGGAAAGCATTAAAAACAGCATCAGCAGCTACTTACATGTGCAACAGTACTAAAATATCAATCCTTTCAAGTAGTTAAATTATCTACTTTAACCGAAACCACATTGCCAAGCATTTTCAATTAATACTATATTAACACTATAAAGAATTGTGATGAAAATATGGCTGCTACATTAGTCTTAAAACTTTTAGTCTTCCTCTTGAACACTATGGTTCGATCAAATACGTTGTAGATGAGTGTTTCCCAACCTTGTTAAAGTCGTTACTCAAATCAAGGTAGCAATTGTGTCTTATTACCATCAATATTTCGCAGTAGTCGTTCATAATACAGAAAAACATTGTGGTTTTGGTTACGCATTACCCTCGGAAGAATTGCATATTATCCCCATTACCCCAGGGGGTAATTTACTCCCAGTTTGAGAACCACTATTATAGACCTTCACCACTTCCTCAACGTTGTCTGTACCCAACTGGTTTCAAAGTTTTTACCGAACTAACCTAAATGCAGAAAAAAAACTTTCAACAGTAGCAGAGCAGACTTGGCAATGAGCATACAGTTGACATACATGCGTAGAAACTTTGTAGGAATTTCTTGCTTCAATTTTCTGTGCATGCCTGTACTATCTTTCATCACTTTGCTGGTTGAAAATGTTTTACAATACTGTTATTATATAAAAATTTCAGCAAGCTAAATGTCAGTTTCAAAAAGGAATATCCAATCAAGTAATTTACTGTACTACTGAAGATTTTAGGACTCCATCCTTGAATATATTATTGACACAGGCATGCTATGGAACGCGACACTTCAACAACTGCAATGAAAGTAACTTTTCATGGTCATGATAAAACATAAAAAAACCTGGGTTTCACCAATTAAAAAAAGGTGGATTGGACTTTTATTAACCCTGGCATAAGTGCTCCCATCACCATCTGATCCTTGTGTGTACCACTGAGAACAGAAAAATATTCTGAAACAAGCTGAAACACTTTTAATGCATGCTAAATGAACAATTCGTGTAGCAATTCACCAGGTCATTTTTGAAGATACTTCATTTTACCAATGCAAAAACAAAATTGAATTTCTAGTAACATGCTTTTTTCTATAGAACCAGCTTGTGCATTTTATCTTAAAATGCCATATTCTACTCAATTTTTCTCAAATCCTTTGAATAGCGAACTTTTAAAAATAACATCATTTTCACTGTACACCTAGATTTTGAAAGAAACAGTGAAGTAAGGAAATAAAATCAGCACCTTACTAAATACTGCTGTAAGTTACACCCAAAAAGTAGAGTGTATTTTCAATAAGATTTATGTCCAAACTCAAATATTTCCTACAAAATGCTTGACATTTCTCACTTCAGCATCACACAATTTCATTAAACTATTGCATGTAACCAATAAATGCACACTAACTAACATCTTAAATTTATGATTTGTAAAAATCACTGACAAACAATAGAAATCACTGCTCAGTCCTCATCCTACCAACAGCTTTATTCTCATTCTGGCATAGGCCAAAATTTAGTATTCAGTTTGTGTTGAAATTACACTCAAAATTTCATCCATCTCAGATGCATTTGGGCTGCATACATAAATACCTGCTGGATTTCGTAACATTTCAAGAGCATTTTCCATTGCACCAGCAAATGTATTAGCATCCTCTGGGGAGGAGAAATTCAAACCATATACAGTACGCACTCCATCTCTCCACTGATGGAAAGTTGGAGTAGCTTTGTTGTATTTCAGTTGAGGAAGAATGGCACAATTGATAACAACCTATGAAATTAAAAGCATCACAATCAACTTTTGCAGGCAAACCAGTCAACATGATCAAGTGCACAGCCAGACCCCCTATAAACATTTTTCATAAAGCCAACACATGCTAGTACATCACATCCAAAATAAGTCTTACAAGGAGTTTCACAAGGACATGTTTTATTAGTCTGTGTGCATGTTGTCAGTGCCGCAACAATCAAAGAAAAACAGCTTGATATCTAGAGTATCCTTGATTACTTTGTGGTTTATTGCACTATTCATGGCAAGCTCATTGCTCACTTGATCAGTATTAATTTATGTTTGAAAAACCTACTGCCTACTTGATCAAGATTTGATGATTCACGTAACAAAAGAGTTTAATATTTAGTGTGTTATACTGCTGGATTGCAACTGTAGATGTCTGCACAATGTGATGTAGTTTCACTCCTTTAACAGGACAGTTTGCATGAGCCACGTTTCTTCTGTCACTTTGCATCACAATAACTCACCAGCTGATTGAGCTAGACAGCTGCTCACACCCTCATAAAATGCGACAAGTCTTCTGCTTTGGATTAAAAAAAGTAAAGTTTTGGATTTTTTTTTGTTGTGGGTTATGTCACAAATTGGGTAGGCTTAGGCCTTTTTGGCTGAATTCACCAGGCCCTGGGCGCCAACAACAAGAGTCAATTTTTGACTCAAGTTTTTAGTGGAAACTGGACTATAATACAAGTCTTTGCAGCCTTTGATTAGCCATCTAGCATTTCTGGTTCAAAAGTTATGGCCAGAAATAAATTTTGTTAAAAAATAAAGTCTTGGAAATGGTAATCTTGGCCATTTTGGCTGAAGGCCATAGCTCACCAGCTGATTGAGCTAGAAAGCTGTTCAAACCCTAAAAAATGCAGCAAGTCTTCTTGCTTAGATTTTTTTTAATTGGAAAATTCTGGGTTTTGTTTTTTTTGTGGGTGACATCATAATTGGGATAGGTTTAAGGTTTTTAGATGATGCCATCACACCCTGGGCCCTAGCCACATGGGGCAATTTTTTGTTTCTTTGTTTTGAGAAAAACTGGGTGAAAATCCGAGTGTTTGTAGCCTTTGACTGGTCTTTTAGCGTTTGTAGTTTAAAAGTTATGGCTGCAAAACACAAATTAATTTATTCCCTAAGGGATTAATTAATTAATTTGTTGTTTTTAGGCCATAACTTTTAAACTACAAACGCTAGAAGGCCAACCAAGTGTTCGAATGATGCAGATTTTCACCTAGTTTGATTTAAGAAAAAGAAACAAAAGAATTCACTCTTTGGGTTAGGGCCCAAGGCCCAGATGAAGTGGGCCAAAAACACCTAAATCTATCCTTATTTACGACATCACCAAAAAAAAACCTCAAATCCAAAACTTCCCAATTTTTTTAATTGAAAGTATAAGTCTTTCCACATCTTTTGAGGGTTTGAACAGCTCTCTAGCTCAGTGGTTCCTAAGCAGGGTACGGCAGCACCCTAGGGTGCCCTTTACGATACTCAGCAGTACCACGAGCTACTATGTTTTCCAAATTATCATTAATTAAAATACATTTTCAAAATGTCATCAAACATTGAACAAATTGCTATGGGTTTGCCATTGGGTGCCACAAATTATATTTCTCTGCTGTAGGATGTCTCAAGCCTGAAGAGGTTGGGAAACAGTGCTCTAGCTCAATTGGCTGGCTAGTTATGGTGGTGCAAAGTGACGCAAGAAACGTGGCTCACACAAGATTTCAAAGTATGATTATATTGCACACCAGCTCCCAACATGTTAAACAGAGAAATTTAGTGATGCAACTGATAGCTTCTCTTTTGTAGGTGCAGTGGTTGCTGCATGTGTTCTTGTGCAGTTGACATAACAGAAGGCCTTTCCTACACAAATGTGCCCACAGCAACACCTTTGCATGGTACCTCATGTTGCTGTAAAAGTTACTGAACTAAAAATGCAACCAGCTGCCCGAACAACTTATGAAACTTGTGGCATGAAATGTGTAAGACCAATCTGCATCACCATGCATGAATAGTCATGCACAGCAATAAGGATCACACATTCGAACAAGCCTTCAAGCAGTAAGGCTCATTCAAAATAGTTGCAACAATTACTTCAAGCAGCTATCCACCAGTGATGAGCCTATTTTCTGCATGCTTCACATTGAGGGAGGCAAGTGGGGACAGCACACAATGCTTATATGCTTGCTTTTTTTTCACGAGACATTTCAGTCAATTTTTGCAGAGATATTTTGGTCATTTGTCTCACAGTTTTGTTGAAACTCGCAGTGCCAGTGTTCATTAGTTTATATTTTCAGACATTCTGACCAAAATGACTTAATTTTTTTTCAGTCATTTCAATAGCATTTCTGTTTATGACTGAAAAATTACTGAATAAAAAAACAGTTCTACATTGGGAGACTCAAAAGCCGTGCAAAAAACAGTATGTTGCCAGAAGCTGAGGAAGAGAAATTGGAGCATTACATCACTAACAGGGAAAGAGTATGATCTGGTGGATGAAGCCAAACAACATTGCCTAATGAAAATTGTTGAAATCTCCTTGACTGAGCATAGTTAGTTCTACCACTGTAAAGCTAGGCAATAGGTGGAAGCTCTGACTCTTTTGTTGGGCCAGCAATGTCTGTCTGGGTTAGACATACTTAAGTCCCCAGCAGGAAGGTTGTGTTGATGAACATTTGGGACAAATGGTGTGTGTGCATGTTGAGGCTAAAGTCAACAGACTGCTTCATGGGTTTAACTGAACTGCACAGTACCCATCCTGAGTTTCTATAGGAAACTGGTGATGCCCTGCGAAAGTCAAAGCTAACAAATCAAAGATCCTTTTGGGAGACTTTAAAGCAGCTATGTCCAACCCACAGCCCGTGAGCCACACACGGCCCAGTTTAGGTTTCAGCTGCAGGTAAAGTATCATACTGACAACCAGTCCTTCTTTTGATAATCTTGAATGTGACATTTTTGATGCAGGTAGTCCTCAGTGCCATTTTATCACGTCTGTTACCAATGCAGTTATTCAAACGCTTTGAGTAAATTAGCTTAAGCTAAATAAGCCATTCGTAGCGCGGCCCTCATTAATATGTACTTCAATGTGCGGCCCTGTTTAAGATAGTTAGATATTTTCTGGCTCAGTAAACCATTTGGGTTGGACATAGCTGCATCAAAGAAACTGTTGGAAATGACACTGGTGTACAGAAAAGTGTGGTTAGTCACATAGTAATGCAAAACTAGGTAATAATGGAAAGCATCTGCTGTAGCAACATACTTTGCACCATGAACACTAATTTCAAAAGAGATGAACACAAGTTCACTTGGTGTAAAGATTTATATGCCAACTGTTACTGCTGGATTCAGTCAGTGTTGTGCGTTTGTGTCAAAAGTGGTGGAGAACTGTCGAATGATCACCACCTAGTTGTCTGCAAATTAATTACTGGAAACCAACATAGCCTACATGAACACGCAATACTGCCATGTCCCACCAAACAAAACTAGACATCTTTGCAGACTGTGTACACTTGTTTCGTGAGCTCCCAGAATGTATAAAAAAGTTGTTCAAAGCACCTGCCATTTCATTAGTTGCTGAGTAGGTGGGCACAAACAATTTGGCATGGCAGCAGATGGCAAGGACCTACTGGAACCAGGAGTAAGAAGATGCTATTTAAGCAAAGAAATATGCCCACAATGTCTGGATTCAGAGTAAAAACAAACTTCTTTTGCACTTTAGATATGCTGGGGCATACAAGCCACCACTCAAATGGTAAGAAATTCAAATGCAATCTTGGCAGAATTTTAGTTTTTTGTTTCAGTTTAGTATCTGTTCTTAATGCAGTTGATGAAATATGTTATTTCCACGTTGGTGTCCTAAAAAATGAGTACGAAGCAATTTGCAAACACATTAAAACAAAAACCTGTTGACACAGCGTGCTTAGGAATATGTATACCGAGTTTTTTAAAGAAAATATTGGTAATATTGGTACCTGGTATGGATCTGTAGGGACCCGATTTTCTCTGATTCCAGAGACTCGATGATAATTTTCTCAGATTCTAGGGACCCCATTTTCAATTCTAGGGAACTGAAAACACCTTAAAAAACCCTGTGTATACAGTCATGGGTTTTCACATGTCCTCAATTAAAGATTAAACTGTGAGACAGCAGCAGTTACAATTTAATCATGAAGGGTTTCTTCCTCTTGGTGCTTTTTAATGTTTAGAAGGCGGTGCTGTTGTTGTTTACTATCCTTGACTGCTTGGATCATTTGCTCATCTTTGAATGTTTCAATGTGAATATTTAAAAATGTGCAATGCAATTCATTGAAATGTTTAGTTGCAGCTTACGAAAATATCAATTTAAAACACAGAATTTTGGCAGTTTAACCGTCTAAAACAGTAGTCACTCAAGTCATAATTTTCAATTTTTAACATCCAATTCCTGTTTGGAGGTTTGTACTTTAAAATACACAAAATGCAAATCTCCTTACTCCTCTTTGTAGCTACGTTGATTTTTTCTCAATATATACCTGGCTTACATACTCCAGTTTGCATTGTTGAACCACCTTCTCCCCAGCTCTGAAGCTGCTATAAAATGTGTGGCAATTTTTTTTAACAAACTGGTTGCTCCATTGTCTAGTGCAAAAGGCAACCAAACTTCAGCAGATCTTTAATTTCTTGCATATTTAGAGGCATATCATTGTTAATCTTAGTCTGAGTTTTACTTCATGTTCATTTTCCACTTGTCCTTAGGTTGATCTGTACTTCCTGCTTGGAAACAGTTGGTTATTGTGGCAAGAGCTTCATTTTCATGACCAAGGAATATGAAGTGAAGGTTGGCATGCCATCAATAGCATTTTTGAAACTAATGTTTTCAAGATAACTGGCCAAGTGATACAGATGGTTGAGCACATGTACCAAAGCTGGTACACTAGGTTCGATTTCCAGTTGAGTCATACCAAAGACCTGAACAGTAGCACTCGCAGTCTTTCCAGTCTTCTGCTCAGTGTTAACGGGTGGGTGCAATGGGAAGCTTCACATATGGTCCTGCCATTGACTTGCCACCAACGTAGCATTCACTACAAAAATAGCTATGCAGCTCCTGATGTAAGCAAGTGGAGATGAATGTTGTAGAGCACTCATGACACTCCCAAAAAATGTACAAAAAACAAGTATAAATGAAACTGAACTGAATTAATTCCAATTACTGACAAGGCAACAAAACATTCTGGCAAAATATCTTACATCTCTACAGAAAAACATTCTAACATAGCTGGATCCATCAAAGACCAAAACATTGTTCTACTCAGCAGGAAGGAAGGCGTCTGTGGTAGATGGAGACAGTATTTATAGATCTTGAAATCCAGTCACCCTCATACCTACAACCAAGTATCCCTAGCTCTCAAGACATGTAAAATTGAGAAGGCTGCACAATAATATCCAACTTATAATGCCCAAAGCTTTGAACAAGGAAGGAATTCTCTGTGCAAATCATGTATGTCAAGTGGCCTGAAGGATTGGCAAACTAGGATGATGATCCCTATACACAAGAAAGAAGATGGGGGAATGCACTTACTACCAGGGTATTTCCCTCAGACTTCTTGGAAAAGTGTATACCAAATGTACCATAGACCAAATTTTTACTCACCAATAAATTCATCTACATTTTGAGATCATGTCAAAGATTTCCATTTTTCTTGACCTTGAAAAAGCATATATCTACTTGAGTCTTGCGTGGGGTGGGGTTATGGGTACAAGCATTTACAGGGTGGGTGCGGGAACCCACAGAGTTATGCATGTGGGTGGGAACAGGTTGAACTTGGTACAGGTAAGACACGGGAAAAGAAATTATTTGTGTGAATGCTGACTCAATGCATGTGAAAGTGACATAAGCAAGAAATTCAATGCTACAGAGAGCTTGTGGTACAAGGGTGAAGCATCATTCTCAAGTGGTTGCAAGAACACAGATGGGAGCTGCGAGATTGCAGTGATCATGCAATAAATACATTCTGCATCTGCATGATGGCAACTAGCGCTGCTAATGAACAAGAGCTTAGTATGGATGGCCATGTTGTGAATAGCAAAAGAATAAATTTACACAAAGGCTGCCTAAAAGATTTCTCATTTTTACTTTACAGTGTGTTTTAACACCTTGGCTTCCGGCGTACAAATATATCGTACTTGGAAATCAGCACAAAATCAAGCATATTTCAGTTGTCTTACCAGCTACATAGCTCTTCAGCCGATTGCACTAGAGAGCTGTTCAAACCCTCAAAAGACTCTGCAAGTCTACAATGAAAGAAAAAAAAATTATTTTTGGGTTTTGGATTTTTGTGAGTGATATCATATGGGAGGTAGGTTTTTGGCCATTTTGGCTCATGTTACCTGGCCTAGGGCTGAACCGCTAGACCACCTATGTTCAATCCAAATAGCTTACTGGGCCAAAAAATCATGTTGCTATCTTAACCAGGGCTGCACATTTCATGACATATTAACACTTTTGGCATCCGACTGGTTTCGGGGATTTTCGGAAAAAAACGCCTAAACGAATGTGGCTTTGCACGGGAATTGTCTCCGGTCTGGTATGCTCTACAGACCTGGTAAAAGTCTCAAATGAGGCGGCAAGTCTTCTAGTCTGCACTCGGAAAAAAATTTTTTGCTTGGGGGGTGCGGGTTTTTGTTTTTTGACGTCAGTCACAAAAAATACGCACCCGAAGCAAAAAAATTTTTTTCGAGTGCAATCTACTAGATTGACCGATCCGTTTGAGTCCTTGAACAGCTCTTTAGCTCAATCGGCGGAGGAGCTAAGGCGTTGGTAAGGCAACCGAAAACTGCTGTTTTTTAGGCCGAAATCGAAGTACGAATATATCGTACGCCGGCTCTCAAAGTGTTAATAAGGGCCGCACATTGAATGACTTAGATCTAAGCAAACGAAATTTAACTGAAGCTAAAACACTGAAAGTGTACGAATCCTAATTGCAATGTTTACAGACGTGAAAAAGTGGCACTGAGGAGACACCTGCATCAAAAATGTTAAATTCAAGGTTATCAAAATAAGGAAAGGTTGTCAGTATGTAAGATACTTTTACTACAATGAAAACCTAAATTGGTCGCACAAAACCTTTGCCTGGGCCGCATATGAAGGTTGGACATAGCCGCGCCAGACGGAAGTATTTTGCTCAAGTTTTCATTGGAAAGGAGGCTAGAATCTGAGTTGTTTGAGCCTTTGATTGACTTTCTAGCGTTTCTGGTTCAAAAGTTATGGCCTAAAATAAATAACATAATTAATCATCTAAATAGTGGATTAAGTACTAATTTTCTTGTTTTTAGATCATTACGTTTGAACCCGAAACCACAGCAAGTCATCCGAAGTCTCAAAAGGCTTGGCCTAGTTTCCAATAAAACCTTTTGAACCAGAAACCTAGTGTACCAGCTTTGGTACATGTGCTCAACCATCTGCATCACTTGGCCAGTTATCTTAAAAACATTAGTTTCAAAAATGCTATTGATTGCATGCCAACCTTCACTTCATATTCCTTGGTCATGAAAATGAAGTGCTTGCCACAATAAACAACTGTTTCCAAGCAGGAAGTACAGATCAACCTCAGGACAAGTGGAAAATAAACATGGAGTAAAACTCAGACTAAGATTAACAACGATATGCCTCTAAATATGCAAGAAGTTAAAGATCTGCTGAAGTTTGGTCGCCTTTTGCACTAGACAAGAGCAACCAGTTTGTTAAAAAAAATTGCCACACATTTTATAGCAGCTTCAGAGCTGGGGAGAAGGTGGTTCAACAATGCAAACTAGAGTATGTAAGCCAGGTATATATTGAGAAAAAATCAACGTAGCTACAAAGAGGAATAAGGAGATTTGCATTTTGTGTATTTTAAAGTACAAACCTCCAAAGAGGAATTGGATGTTAAAAATTGAAAATTATGACTTGAGTGACTACTGTTTTAAATGGTTAAACTGCCAAAATTCTGTGTTTTAAATTGATATTTTCGTAAGCTGCAACTAAACATTTCAATGAACTGCATTGCACATTTTTAAATATTCACATTGAAACATTCAAAGATGAGCAAATGAACCAAGCAGTTGAGGATAGTAAACAACAACAGCACCGCCTTCTAAACATTAAAAAGCACCAAGAGGGAGAAACCCTTCATGATTAAATTGTAACTGCTGCTGTCTCACAGTTTAATCTTTAGTTGAGCACATGTGAAAACCCATGACTGTATACACAGGGTTTTTTAAGGTGTTTTCGGGTCCCTAGAATCTGAGAAAATTATCATCGGGTCCCTGGAATCAGAGAAAATCGGGTCGCTACAGATCCATCAGGCTAACATTTAATTGTTTTCACTCAATTTT
>Ga0210059_1011489_pt1 | contig 13538 bp, 15 predicted proteins | sample Ectturendosymbi2_FD_188042 | JGI IMG/M metagenome (GOLD analysis project Ga0210059, IMG submission 188042) | Ecteinascidia turbinata endosymbiont from Florida, USA - Sample 2 (SPAdes) (version 2) | ecosystem: Host-associated > Tunicates > Ascidians > Unclassified | place: Key West, Florida...
GCAAACACTACTGGTTCGGTAGTTCGAGGTTTATATCGCCCCTGCACTCTAAATCTGAAAAAACAAGTCCTGCTTGAAATCATGGCAAATAGTCTAGCTCCAACCTTTTTCTCCTATCGTTCGATCCGTAGCAACGCCCCAAAGGCACATCATTATACATTACATCACTTGACGCGATAGGCCAGTGGTTCCCAAACAGGGTGCCATTTACGATACTCAGGGGTGATGCAAGCTAATACATTTTTCAATATATCATTAAAAATATTAGTTTCAAAATGTCATAAAACCTTAAAGCAAATCGCTATGGGCTCTCCATTGGGTACCGCAAATTATATTTGCCTTGTGTGGGGTTCCGCAAGCCTAAAAAAGTTGGGAAACACTGCCATAGGCATTGGCGATAAACGTTTCTTGGCACGTCTCATGCTAGTGTTAATGTTCAGCGGAAAATTTTCAATAAATGCCACAAGCTACAGCTTAGTCATTCAGTGGGCTTATCAACATTAAAATTTGGCGAATGAAGTGAAGAACTCTGTAAAGGTAAAGTTGCCCCGTTTCAGTAGAACCGATGTTTTTCTGTATGACGTAATGGCGTCGGAAGATGACGTTCTTGAAGCGAGATGGTGCAGTTGATGTGTTTGCGTGGGTAATATAGAGCTCAGATTGTAAGCTGGAACTGCAAGTAAAATGAATCAGTGCCAGAGGGTAGGCAACGTGGCAGGCCCGCAACCAGGGGGAAACTGAGCAATTTCGCCGCCCGAAAATTTCAAAAACATGTGTAGTTGTTAGGTACAACAATAATCACAACCATTTCCCCCCTGAAGATGTCAGGTGGGTGCGGCCCTGCAACATGGTTTTCGTAGAAGTCTCCTTTGTTAAACGGTAGGCCTATACACTTAACATTGGCAGTCATAGAAAAAGTTATTTGAACATGAAAAGCTTACAAAAAGTTTGCTCTCATTTTGAAAAATTAGAGGCATGAATCTTAGTCTGAAAACCTAACGCAAGGGCAAACGATGGGTTTAGGTATGATTGTGCCGAAGGCTTTTATTATAAGGGACGTTGACCGAAATAGTTGCACAACTTGACAATGGCTGTACTGAATAAAGTTGTTGGGGAGCGCTTCTCAACCAGGGCTGGTTTTAAGTCTGTTGGACCTGTTTTATCAAAATGGGTCCCGCACCTTAAAGGGGTCCCAGGTAAGTGCCGACAGAGTTAATGTTTGAATCCGTTTGTATATTCTAATCTAAGAGAATTAGACCACTATTGAAGCGTGAGGCGAACAATGAATCATTCATTACATCGCTGAGATCACAATATTAAATTTGTTATTATAGCCTGCTATATGCAGCATATACATTTTATTTAAAGACGGGGATAGCCTACCAAACGAAATATTAACATACGTAAAAGTTTCCATTTGTAAAGTAGGTATGCCACCATCACTTAACTTTTTTGTTTGATCAATAAACAAACAACGTCCGCGGCCCGCCGACAGTAGAACTTCTCCATTGCGACAACCAGTGCACATGCACAGAGCAGATATAAGAACAACTTTTAGTGACATAACGTTCGCTACAATCAATGCAAAGGCCGAGCCTGTTTGTTGTTAGTTTTCGTTAAAATGCTCAACTTGTCAAACGTACTCAATTTCAATATCATCTGACCGTGACCCGTCAAAAATTCTTCCGTGGCCCACAGGTTGAGACACCCTGGCGTAAACGATCAGCCAAGTGTTGCGGCTTTCAGGAGAATAAAAACAAACAAGGAAGAAAATAGGATGCCGGGTTCATTATGTACCGTATATGTAAAGAAAGTAGAAAAACTAAGAGTAATGATGAGAAAGATGACGACAACCACAAAAAGCAAGACTCATATAATCAACAATGATAAACAACACTCCTTTCAGTTTGTGAGTGTTTGATTATTCCTTATATCTGAAATAAGCACCAAACATGATCTTTTTTCATTTCAAATTCATGCAATCAAATTTGAGGGATGAAAAGGCGGCACCTTTATGGTCGGCCCCGGGCGGCACTCAGCCTCGCTGCGCCACTGCATGTGTGCGACCAGTATTGGGTCTATTGTAGTTTATCCAAAGCCAGAAGGTTGGCTTTGAAATTTGATGTTTTGATTTGACGACCGAGTTCCAGCCAGACATCTTAAAATTATTGTACTTGCTTTCTTTTGCCTGTTGTTTCAAATGCAGAGGATGCAGCAGCAAGCAGAGAACTGGTGAGCTCTGCATACAAATGTTTCTATTTCTTCCAAACGTTTCTCACCTGTACAATTAACATTTTGACAGTGTATGGCCTCTGTGGGTAATTTCAACTGATCAAGTAGTCTTTCACTTTCATGGTCGTAATCCTCTCTTTTCTGGACTGTAGCCACTCAGGAAGCCAGCCGATTCGACATGGCTGGGGTTCTATCACCTCATCATCAAATTCAGGAAGGTGGGAGCACTGTATGGTGATTGCTGCAGCCCGATGATCAGAAAGTGTGCACTCAGTTAGCATTCCATATTAAACATTGATTGATGTATTGCAAAGGATGAGACAAAGTGGTCTATCCAAAAAGTTGTGCGTATCACTAATGAATGTAAATGTGTCCTGAGGCAATAGTGCATAATCGGAAATAATGAAATCATTTTATATACAAAAGTCCTGTAACAAAGCTCCAAATGTATTTGTGGCCCCAGCATTGAAGTCCCGTAAAAAACAAATATTTGAGCATTGCAACTCATCACATTATAGTTTCGTTTTGCCCACATAAGCTAAAAAGTCATCAGTAGGCTATTATGTCTACTACAGTATGGCAGGTAAACATTAATTAAACACAGCTCTGATTTTTTAAAACACTCTTTTAACATCTGTAGTAGAGATAATACTGATGACTTTTTAGCTTATTTGGGCAAAATGAACCCTTTGACGCCAGGGCCGGCCACTGCAGTGGCTGGTAAACCTATATGCGACCATAACTTCTGAACGGAATGGCCTATAAAGTCACAGAAGGTATCATTAGATTCGTAAGACATGCCTGCACATTTTGAGACGATCCGTGACGTCACTGCGATGCGATGTGGAAAAATGTTTTTTTGTGTAGGCTAGAAAACCTAGAGGCGTCCATTCAATAGGCTACAGAGCCTAAAGCGAATATGATTGAAACAAACTTACCACCTAAAGATGCTTGTGAAGACCATATCTTTGGAATGATGATCAAAAAAGTTGACACGTCCTTACTTGGGCGTGCCAAGGGGGAAAAAACATCGGATTTCGGGGCTATTTTGAGGTTCAAGCCACTTTTCTTCCAGTTGGTACCCACCAACCGCACCAAAAGTGCAGAAAAGGTGTGTTTTTGGTGTTTTACAACATCCCATCAAGTTTAAAGCGAAAATTTTGACAGGAAAATTGTATTTAGGAAAAAATGAAAATATCGACTAGGTGGCCGAGCAGTTTTCAGGTTCTATTTAAGGCCATAACGTCCTAACCCCCAGCCTTCCCAAGGTCTCTCAAGCTTCAGAATAGCTCCTTGAACATTGTAATCCATTCAGCACCTCACTAACACCACTGTGGGTTCTTTAGGCGTCAGACTGTGATCTAGAAGTCAATTTTTCCAAACTACGCTTTTGGACACCTAAATTTCCCCCCCAAAACTGCCCAAATCGACTTTTTTCGAAAGGATCCTGTTTTCGAGTATTGCGGCGGTCGGTAAAGCGCAAAAACAGAATCAGATCGTCTAGACGAGATGCGGGGTGCGTATTTACGCATTTATTTGCTAAAATTTCAGTACGGCAAAAGCACAAATATAGATTTTTCTCAAAAATTTCAAAAGCAAAGTCATGTTTTTGTCTTTCTCATTCGAGTCCTTGCTGTCGCGTGTATCCAGGGATGGTTTCACAGGCTTTCTAACCCGATCGCTTCAGGAGTTATGACTGATCAAAGGTTTACCGGCCACTGGAGTGGCCGGCGCGGGCGCTAAAGGGCCTATTATAGAGCCATCACTGTATGAAAATGCTAAAGCTTTAAGAGTTTTAGACCAATAGATGGCAGTTACACCATGCCAGGACCCAAAACTAAGCCATCATTAAAAGTCATAGTCCGCTCTTCCAAATGGAAAATGAGACACACCTAAACAGAATAAAATATCAAGTTGTTTTGCCCACCAGGTCTCTTGAAGAAATACGATCTGGTAATCATGTGACACGTTTTGCACATCAAGCATTGAAGACTTGAAACCCCGGCAGTTGCAAGTGACCAGACTGAGATTATTTACAGGATCTTTCATTTTTCCACAGTTTAACAGAACTGGTTGATGACACCAACAAGCTGTTTAGATGCCAAGCACGTGGTGTGAGCTGAGTACTAAGTTATATTTGTGGCGGGTCAATACAAGTTCTTGTGGCCATTTCCTGCAGTTGAGCACTTCACGTTGTCACATTCATCAAGAAATTTTGCTGTAATTTTAAAAGATGTATATGAATCATACCTGTTCTCAATGTTTAAAATGGTACAATTCTTGCATTCAGAAACTTGTCCCAAAATCATTTTTAAGTGTACAATTCTGGTATGTGGTTTTAATCACCAGACAAAAATTTCTTGACATTAGCATCAGGTGATTTGCCAGTTTTATGACACCACCATAAATGTTTCTGTCTAACTACTGTTTTCCAGTTAAAAATTGATCCTGTTCCTGTGTGGCATTTGCAGCCATGGACTCATTTAAAGATATGTCAGCCTTCCTAATTTCACGCACAGCATCTTCTCCTGATTGAGACTCTTGTCCACCAGAAACGTGAATGTTTGCACGTGTGTCAACTACGCCAGCCATTGCCATATTGTGCGTATCATTTCTTCTCAAAAATTGTTTCAATCAACTAAGATCTTGTTTGGTGTTGGATAACCTCACAACAGTTTGATTAATCTCTGAACTTACAGTTGTTAGCACTTCTGACATCAGATTTGCTGATTTTGTTCTCTGCTGCCACAGCCTGCATATCCTTTTTGAAATCTTCTAGATGAGCAGAATGCTGATTAATATCCTCGTCACAGCTGCATTTTTTAGCTTCCCTTTGTTGTTCAACTTCTTTGCTTAACTGTAATATTCTCATTCTTGGCCTTTCTTTTTGCCTTAGTTTCACTCTTTCACCATCTCTGATTTTTAGATATATGATTCTCTAGGCCACCATTCCATAGTTCCTCTGTTCCACCCCCAAGGAATGCAACTCCAGCAGTTTATGAAGACAGTAATGGGACAGTATTTCAGCAGAAATAGTTTTCACAAGTGGCATGGAAACCAAGCCTATTTTTTACCTACTTAATACAACAACCTGCTCGCAAATGATTTAAACATTTTTATTTAATGTATGCCAACGCAGAAGTCAATTGTTTGCTGAATGTAATGGTTGATAAAAGAGATAATAAACGTAAAAATTGAAAAAGCAAATAAACAAACAACTGCCATCAGTAAGTGCTGATTGTGGCCCCTATTTTATTTTAAGTTTGTAAGGTTGCAGCCAATGCAAAACACTAGGAAAAAAATTATTTGAAGGAAGTCATGCAGGATGACAAAAAAGTCATTATATTGTCTTATTTGGTAAACAAATCGATGTCTTAAAAATCTACATCTTAAAAATGATTGAAATCTGCACAAACCTGGCCAGGGTGATTTCAAACTGACTGTCAATCACCCGCTTCTGTGATGCTTCATGGACAGACATGCGCTCGCCGGTCTTGGGATCAATTATTCGACCGGTCGCTGCTTGCGCCTCCAGCAAACTCATCGAAGTTCCTGCAAACAACAAGATATAAGACACCACGAAATGGCAATTCCAACATCAAAGGGGACATGGAGGCCGATAACGTTTCTTTGAAAAACAGGGAATAAACAAAACTGATTTCGCAATTGGGAAAACTCTGTACTCATTGTAGTATGGCACTCGTATTACTACCCTACGTATACAGTAACGTGTAAAACTTCAACCTAAAAACTTCGCCAAATCATTTTGCCTAAGTAGCACCTATAATCTTGAATGTGTAACTCTGATTTGGAATGGTGCAACTGTCATTTGATTTGGTGCAAGTTTTGTTTTTAAGAGGCATTTCACTGAATTCACCCGTTTCGGTTTATTTATCAATTTGGGAAACTTTCTTTACCTATTTTTTTCAATTGTTCATCGAAAAACTCATGTTGTCATGAATGTGCATGAACTGTGAAGAAACTAACATCTGGAAATTCTGTTACATCTGATCAAGCTGTTGGACAGAATGTTGAAAAAAACAAAATATTTTTGGAAGCAGCATATCCAACGCAAATCGAAGAAAAAATTGAAAACTACAGAAACTTGATATTTTATGTGAGTCGCCGTTAGTTTTTTTCATTTTTAATTGCAGATTTTTGTGCACAAATACAATCGAGGCAACCCATTCCATATTACACCACCATTGCATGATACATTTATTACGGGGAAGAGATTCCTGAAAATTGGATCTAATCTTCGTGAAATCCTCCTAATGCGGAAAACACAAAAATAACGAGAAGGTGATCAGACACTTTTGTTACTATTGCCAAAAGCAGCTCCTAAAAAATACTGACTTTGTCGACAACATCTAGGGGTAGAGAAAAAGGAAACCATGTGTCCTGAACGGAATCCGGAGCAGGGTTTAATGCAGAATAAGAGATGTTTGCAGAAAAAAGATTATCTTTGCAAATGTGGTTTTTGTTTGAATCAGGAATATCAGAGTGATTCCATCCTGATTGCACACAACGATTATATAACCAGACTTTGCTGGTTGTCAAAGACATCGTTATACCTCGTCTAATGAGATTCCTCTTCCAAGCATCATAAATGGAAACCTTCTCGCCCGTATCCGACATTATCAATCCTGCTATGGGTTAATCACCAACTAAGTATTGAATCAACGACTTTTCCACATCTGACTCTTCAATTTTACCTGATGTAGAGGAAGCAAAAAGTTGTGTTAGTTCAAGTGTTCCTTTCGCTTTAACTTTATCGCTAACAAAAATGACTTCCACGAAAAAGGAGATTCTTTATTCGCAAATCTTTTTTGCTTTCTTCAGTGACATGTTTCGAGGTGGTTTGAGCGGGTGAGTAGTTGATCGACCGTAACACTGTCCGTAGTGCAAAACAATTGCCCATCACTTTGCTAGAGCAAGTACTTGATTAAAGAGACCATTTTATTCAGAAATCCTGTAATTTAGAAACCGTTCGACTGCTTCTCAAAGCACTTGAAAAGAAATTCAAAATGTTGAAGGTAAAACTTTGTACCTTCTTCAATCTTTTCGACGGTATCTTCGCTGACCACACCAGCGTTTAACATGTCATCCAGTTTGACTTGCCGTTTCCATCCAGATAAAAATCGAATGCTGTGCCGCTGCTTTCTACCAAAGAATTGTGTTACTTGAATCTTTCTATGAAATATTTATAATGTTTCAGGTATTTTTACCAATCGATTGTGATTTTCCTGGAGTGACGTTCCATCGAAAGATCATGTCGATTGAAGTAGATGTTATCGCGACGTTTATTGAATGACTTAGATTTGTTACAGAAGTAAGTAAGTTGCCACAAGGAAAAGTTCGTTTAAAAAGTATTTTGCACAATACATCCAAAAAGTGGTCTAAAAGTTTCAAATATAAACGTAAGTTTTTGACTGAATCACATGCAATGTGACGAATTTGTTTGAAGACAATTGGCGGCAGGCCGTGGGCACGATATAAACGAGCCTCTTGTCTAATCGAGTTGGTGGGCACGATATAAACGAGCAATGGACTAAAAAAAACGAATGGTTACAAACGAACATAGATAAATGGCAGCAAGCGAGCAAAAAAAGGAAAAATAACGTAGGTTTTGAATCGGCATGAAAAAAGAACGTAGATAAAAAAAGAACGTACGTTTTGAAAAAAAAAAGAACGCAAGTTTTCAATCGACATAAAGCAAGATTGATCTTTACTTGGTTACTTTTACAAATGTAAGAATACATTGCGTATGCTCTTTTGTTAGAGTATTTCATACTCCTACACTGTATCAAACAGCAAAAATTTTGTATCAAACAGCAGAAATTTTGTTTACTGTGATGTGGTGATGAGAATTGAGAAAACCAACGGAAATGAAGCATAAAACTGGCGCAGATCAATTAGCCTTCATTTGGTGTATGTTTTTGAAATTGAAGGAGCAATGGAATTTGCAAACTGAGCGCTGTACAAACCAAAATGTTTCGAACAAAAAACGTACTTCATTTTCTTATGAGTAGCTGTTGTCATTACGGTTTCCTCGGGTATTTTTGTGATAATTGCGTCTTCTTCATCAAATTGCTGAGCTGAAATCTAAACAGAAGAATGCAACTTATCTTTCTGACAAGTTAGATTTTGTTAATAACATGTGTAAATGATAGGAAGAACGTCTTACGGTTCACTTTCATTTTGACACATAATACAGTTACCCTTTCATCTGTGCTTTTCTCAACAGACGATAAACTTGACGATGACTTGCGCTTTCCTAAACAGATATAATGATTGTTACTGATCGCGGAAGAGGACGCAGAACAATACCTGTACGGCGAAATCATTCGCTGTCACGGAAATTTTCCAACGGGACGAATCGATTACCCGAGATTTCAGCAATAGGATATGGGGCCGACAAATTGTTTTGTAGCTGCCTTAGTTCAAATTTTCCGAGATGTTTTACGGTCACGTCGCAATATTGTTACATACAAAATCGTGCCGCGTTTCAATTCGTTGTCATTGTTTCAAACTACCAACGTAGAAACCAGTAACTTGAACGTAGACACCATTGGCTACGTCAGTGTCGAGCGAAGACAATCCATGAATTTAATAAGAAAGAGCTTCTATGTACAATGCGTTTTTTAACTGCATGATTTGGCGATGGTTGGAATGTGAAACCTCTAGATGGATAACGTCTCATGTCTTCAGTGCAACGACTTTTGCGAAAGTGAGGAAATTGTAATTATTGTGCCACGAAAATATCCCCACAGATTTCCACACACCTTGCACAGGTTACAGCTCTTAATGTTTCAAACACTTCACCTGATTTTAGCGTCTCTTCTTGTGTCTCTGTAATCATGATGTCCTCAGTAATGGTTGTTGCGGTGACCTCAGTGGTTTGAGGAACCTGCTGTGAAGTAAGAGCTTTGTTGTAAGAACATATGAAAAAACACAAAATATTTTTGCAGCAGTTGCTGCTCGTGAAAGGACACCAACAATTAACAAAACGTTTGGCATTGTGTGTTTGAAGGAAGAAATATTAGGAACAAGACCAATTGGTCATTTGTTCAAGGAGGCCTTCACACCACCAAGGAATTATGTGCAAAGGTGAGTAAAACTTCGTATGAATAAAAAATCATGACTAGTTTTGGTGTTGTTGGAAGAAAGTTTTATGCATCTTGTGTATTTTGCAACACCAAAGGTATTGCATTAATAATCATCTTTCAATGTGGCCGCACAAAAACATATTGAAAGACGCCATCGTTTTGACAAATATGTTTTGCCAATGTTTTACTTTCTGAAAGGCAAAATTGGGCATTGATACTGCTCAAGGTGTTCTTTGAAATCCAAGATTATCAATTGATCCAAAGGTGCAACAGTATGTAACTTTCGATGCATTATATTAGGAACAACATAAAACGCAAAAACGAACTTACAGCAATCAAGTAAATTCTTGGTGTGACGTATTTACATGTTTTGTGGTATAACACGCTTACTTCAGCAAAATAAATATTTGCAAGCGTGGTGACGGTTGATGTGATGTTATCAACGATGTTTCATGACCGAACATACTTCATCAACTTTCATCTAATATGCGTTTTCAATTACTGCAAATTTTACCACACGTCTGACACGAGCTTCATATTAGACACAGTTGCAAACGTTTTGCAAAAGTGTGATGAGAAAATGGTTTCCAAAACAAAATCGTTCAGTTTGTATGTTGTTCATTTTGTGTTTCCGTGTTGAACTGATTTAAAATACACTTAAAAGCAGTAGTGTTTCTGCATGCTTTCGAGGAATCAGTCGACTGCCATCTGCTTTCGTCTTTTTGCGATGATTCAAACTTGCACATATCTCTATTCAAGTATGTACTTTCCACGATGGGTGTAAGCAAGGAATCGACCAACAAATGTTTAATAGGCAATCGATTTCACGTAAAATTATGCATCCTCAGTCCTGAAAATTGGAAGCAAAGCTTACGGGTGAAAAGTTGAAAGGCTGAAAGATCAACAGAGAAAAAACAAACTCAAGACTTCAATCAAAATTTTGTAGCACAAGCTCATAAATCATAACTTCTTAACAAACTGACTGACGTCAAGAATACTACTAGTGGCGACAAAAAAAACTGTGACTCATGAAATAAGTGTTTACTCAAAAATTAAAAAGACGTTTACTCAAATAAAGAAATGACTGAAACATCTAACTAGTTTATGCTAATAGCTGAAAAATTTCTCCAAATAAAAACTAACTGTTGGTGAAATGACTAACAACGATAGAGAAATATAGTAAGCCATGTGCGGGCAGTAAGTCTCCGGGGTACGCATTTAAATCTGCCACGAGCGAATGTACAAAACATTCAGGTTTCTCCTTGAATCACTTTGAGTATGACGTGGATCTATTTTTTAAATCATTTTGAAATCGGAGAAACTGGAGGTTGAATAAGCCGATCATGTACTGTTGCGCCTTATACCAACATTTGAAATCCGTATTTTACCTGATTTGGATTTCCAATAGGTTCCTCATAGATTGATTCACTTTCGCTGACAATCTCTAGTCCTGGTTCCTGTCCACCATCTTGAGGAAGTACGATAGTTTGTTCTTGCTCAACGTATTCGGCATATTCTGTAAGGGAGATTGGGGTGTAATTGCACAGAGTATTGGTGATGTTTTGGTAAGATCAACCACAATCAACCACGGAAAGTTTGAAATTAAATCGTTATGGTGTACATTCAGTTTTAAAAATTATGTGTAGCATGTTGCCATGCACGTTCCTGAAAAGGCAAAAAAGCAGCACAGCTATACCGACAAAAGCGTTGTTGTTAAAGGTCAACTTACAGAACAGTGTGATTGTCAGTGCTATACATACGCGTAACTAAAGTATATTCCATGTGATCTGGATAAATAATCACCAATGGACCTTGGTCCCATTTGAATTTATTTTACAGGAATAAACATTTTTCAAAAGTACTTGCACAAGTACTTTGGCAGAAGAACTGCTCTGAAGCAGATCAAATATTGGTGAAGTTTGACACACCACGAACACATGACCGCTTCCGTCGAACATTGAGGGAGTGATTCAAATTGAGCGTTAGGAAAGTATGAAACACGTATCCAGAAAAACAAGCAGTTATTAAACTTGACACACTAGGTTTTGCAGAAAAGCAGCTTCTGGTTAGCTGAGAAATTCTTCACCAAATTTCTGTCTCAAACTAGCAATTTCAGGCACAGCTTCAGGTGCAGCAGCATTGTGCATAACATTTCGTGGAGAAAAAACAAAGGTCTTCGTTGGACTTTTCTTGAACACGTCTGAATGAACATGATCGTATAAAGTTCATACACATACAATCGTCTGCACTGAGATTCAAGGTCGCAGCTATACACACTTTTTTGACCAGTTTCAACGCAAACGCCCAGACCTCACATAAAAAATGCATATATGATTCTGACCAGATACAACAGAGGAAATCCAGATCTCTTACAAATTTCAAGTGCAATTGTGTTTCACAGTTAACCTGAAGCTGAATCTATACTAGCGAAGGCGGCAAGATTAACCAGGAAAAACGTGAATTACAGTGAGGTTGAATTTCAAAACTCACGTTTGACAACGATTTGTGTCTGCACTACAACGACTTTCATCACAGAAAGGAAATTACGCTAATTTGTGGCTCAGAAAAGATGTACAACTGATTTTTCACAAATGACTGTTCGCATATTTTGAAGCCGTTCACCTGATATAAATGACTCTCTTTGTGTCGCGGTCATCACGATATCTCCAGTTGTGGTTTCTGTGGTAGGTTCAGTCTTTTGAGGAGCCTCCTGTGGCGAGAATCGTTTTCCTCAATTGCGAATAAATACAAGACATTTTAGCAACTGTTTCCGCAGCATTTTAGTAGAAAACCAACCAAACTTTTCAGAATCTTGTGAAGTTAGCAGAAAGACTTAGTTCGAATTAACGATCCTTACTAGGTCAGTTACGTTACACTGTCATTATGAAATTCTTTTAAACCTTATAGGGATCTCCAGTTAGTTCTTCATAGATTGATTCACTTTCTCTGAGAATCTCTTGTCGTGGTTGTTCTCCATTGCCTTTTGGAAGCACGGCTGTTGGTTCTTTCTCAACATAGTCGGTTTGTTCGGTATATTCTGCAACGGAGATTGGGGTGAAATCGCACAGAGTATTTCTGTCGTTTCGGAATGATTACCAAAGAAATATATGAAATTTAATCATGATTGTGTGCATGCAATCTTAATAATTTGGTGTAGGGTGTTTCCATGCACGTGTCACAAAACGCAAAAAAGCTGCACGGCATCACCGACAAAATTGTTGTTAAAGTTAATGCAAAAGAGTATGATTGTCAGTTATATTTGTGTGCGAACCTCTACTCTAACGAGTTCTAGATGAAAAATCACCAATGGATCTTTGTTCGATCAGACCTTTTTTCACATGAATCATCACGTTTCACAAGTAATTTCACTGATTTCCCAGAGGAATTCTTCAGAAACAGATCAAACACTGGTGTACTTTCAGTGGTAAGAGAAACATGGCGCACTTTCTCGCACCCAACAGAGTGTGGTTCAAATTGATTTTTAGAAAAGTGTCAGAGGGCGTGTGTAAAACAAAGCAAGAAGCTGTTTTGAACTTGTCACACTATGGTTTGTAGAAAAAGGGTTGGTGGTAAGACAAGAAATCCTTCACCAAATTTCTGTCTCAAACTGGTAATGTGAGGCACAGCTTAAGGGCTGCAGCATTGTGTGCAACATTGTTTATGAAAATGAAAAGCCTCCCTTAAATCTGTCACCACTATGTCTGAATCACCATGTTCATTTCAGGTTTTATGGCGCCACATTCTCACTTTGTCGACTTGCTTCAATGCGAACGACCAGCTTAGACATGAAGAAATGCATATGTGATGATAACTAGATACAACAGAGGAAATCCAGATCTCATACAAATTTCAAGTGCAATTGTGTTTCACAGTCAACCTTAAGCTGAATCCATAGTAGTGATGGCGGCAAGATTAATCAGAAAAAACCTGAATTACAGTGAGGTTGAATTTCAAAACTCACGATCGATAACGATTTGTGTCTGTACTACAGCGACTTTCACCACAGAAAGGAAAATACGCTTGTTTGTGGCGGAGAAAAAATGTCCAACTGATTTTTCACAGATTACTGTTCGTAAATTTTGAAGCCGTTCACCTGATGTAAATGACTCTTCTTGTGTCGCGGTCATCACGATGTCTCCAGTTGTGGTTTTTGTGATGACTTCAGTCTTTTGAGAAGCTTCCTGTGGAGAGAATCGT
>Ga0210059_1011490_pt1 | contig 13538 bp, 6 predicted proteins | sample Ectturendosymbi2_FD_188042 | JGI IMG/M metagenome (GOLD analysis project Ga0210059, IMG submission 188042) | Ecteinascidia turbinata endosymbiont from Florida, USA - Sample 2 (SPAdes) (version 2) | ecosystem: Host-associated > Tunicates > Ascidians > Unclassified | place: Key West, Florida...
GAGGCAGATCAATAGATGCAACGTTGCTGTTGCAACAAATGAAGAATATTTTCGAGTGGGAATTTTTATCCCATTTTTGGACAGCTTCATTGCAAATCTCGAGTCGAGATTTACTGCCCAAAAATCCATTATTGGTGGACTGCAGTGTTTAATTCCAGCTGATCCAACAGTTGGACCAACCACCAAACAAATCCAAAGCATTAAAGTTTTGTGAGAGTTTTATAAAGAGGATTTAACGCAACCTCTCGAAGAATTAGTGCCTGAATTGAGATTATGGTACAGAAAACTGTCTCGTCTGAATGCAAGCGAGTGACCAACTGATGTACTGGGCTGTATCAAAGTATGTTGCTTTGACGCTTTCCCAAACATTTTTACGTTGCTCCATATATTTTTAACTCTTCCGGTGACAACGTGTACCAGTGAACGATCTTTTTCTACCTTACGCGGACTAAAAACGTACTTGCGAAGTACGACCAGTGATACCAGAATGAACGGGCTTGCATTGTTAAGCATTTATCGAAATTACACTCCTTCCCCGGAACAGATTATTAATAGGTTAAGTGAGACATCCAACAGGCGTTTAAATATGTGTTTATAACTGCTTGACAACATTTACGTATTGTATTGCTGCTTGTTTTATATTTTTTCTTATCATACTTTCGACCCCCCCACGAAAATTTTCTGCGTACGCCACTGACTGTGTCTGCGACGATCTATCCAATCCACAAGGAATCCATGTCAGATGCGTAGAAATCAAACGTCAGAGACTTTCCAGAACAGACGTCGGAAGTAATCCCGTAAAGCTGTACTTTAGAAAACTTTTGAAGCAACGTTGGTGTCCCGTAGACAGGTCGAACAGATTCACGAGGTAATCCAAGAAATGAGCACTTTAGCCGATAGAGCGCACGGAAAACTGGAGAGCATGCTTGAAACTTGAACCAGAGACCAGAGAAAGGTCTGTGAACCAATGTAGGGACTGAGGTTGTTGGTATGTCACAGAGATCCCTACTGGCTGGGGGGGGCCAACCTACTTGTTGCAGGAGCACAGGTCGGTCTCCCAACTAAGCAACCTGACGTCTTGAAGTTGCCAAGCCAAAGCAAGGCAAAATGAAAGGCTCTCAATTTTGTCCGCTAATAACTCTCCAGTAGTACTCTAAGTTGACTGCTTCTTTCGATTATATTCTGATATATAAAAAAAACTCCGATACACTTGAGCGTGAAGTCAGAAAAACGTAATGTTAATCACGAATGTAATATTACTAGGAATTACGCAGTGCGAATGCACACAGCATTAAAGCACTAATGTGTCCACTATACAAGCATGCCAGTATCTGGTACCAACGATTGTGCAGTCGCAACCTTTAACGTCGAGTTGAAATCTGCATCCGTCAACTGAGATCGGAATCGAGACTCGTTTAAGTTCATCAAAGAGAACAAGTGTTCGCAGATATAAGCAGCCTACTAGTGAAGATGGACATGGTCCTCGATGCCACTTCTTTTATTTGTGGGCAGGGTGGTCCAATGTGGTGATGTCAACATTTTCAAATTCAGATTTGAGAGCAGTGTTGCACTTTTAACGCAATTAGTTCCATTTGAAATTTTTGTGGCACCTCTTCAGCATTGAAAAAAAGGGTTACTGAAAATAACAATATCAGTTTCTAGATCTTTGAAATCAGCAAATGCGTCGGACATTCTTCAAATCCTCATGGAATCCATACAACCTCGTGGCTTTGAACCGAAGAGGTTGTCACACTTGGCTAAGCCTGTAATTAAGTCGTAATATCACGTTGTGACTATAAGAAAAAAGCGTAAGTGTGCTATGACATTATAAGGAACGTGACTCTGACAAACCTAATACAAGCACAAAACTGACATGACGCGGGCCACAAAGCGGGGTATGGTGAGTCGTATTTGGCACGCGACCGCCAGTGTGACACCCCTGACCTAGATGAACATCGCCTGATCATTTGTGATACGTTTTGTGAGGTAATAAACGTATTATTTGCGGCTTGAGCGTAGTGTCAGCATTAAATGCTTGGAATGTTGAACCTGAAGTTAACCTATATGCATAGTTGCATTCAGGCCCGTAGCCAGGTTTTAAGGTTTTGGGGAGAAAATACATTTTTAAGGGGGCAATATGTTTGTTTTTATTTTATGTTTGAAACAAATTTTCCTGGGCACAACAAAATTTTGGGGGACACAAATATATTTGGGGGGGAACTGCCCCCAAATCCCCCCATGGCTACGGGTCAGGTTGTATATCTCCAGAAGTCAGATTGCACTTGATCAACGTATTTTATGTAGTGATTGTGGTGAAAAAATGTATTATGGCTAGCCCAGGTAGTCTTCTCTTATTTTGTAGGTCTACTTCATTGAAGCAAAATACCTTTGGTGCATACGACCAAAGTTACACATTTGCGCAGCCTGCTGCTCAGACAGCAAGATGGAGTTATAGTGTGGGTAGAAGAGTTTATTTAGCAATCACTGTTAAGCTTGTCCCAACAAAGTAGTGCAGTTAGTGGATTATGGATGTTAACCATGTTGCGTCCACGTAGACCTTACTTTATATTTCTCAACATTTATGGCAGGGTGGGAACATGCGGCCCGCGTTGACATTTGATATGGCCGCATCAGAATTTTCATTGCACAAGTTAGAGTACAACATCGCGTCAAAACGAAGCTCCAGTGATAGGCAGGTACTTAGAGAGTAAGTCAAGGTAAGCCCCTCTTCCTCATATTAAGCAAGGGTGGAATTTTAGGACAAAATTAATTAACTTTGTTTTGTAGCCCGTCAGCGATAATGTTATACAAAACCTGAAACAATTCATGCGGCCCGTGATGGTAAATAGGTTCCTCACCCCTGATTATGGCCTATTTGAGATACAAAATGTTATTGATCTAAACATGTGCCATGCACAGGGAGAATATACAAGTCTAGATATCAGAAAGGTTTACGCATGCGTATTTCAGACAGTTAAAAGCACGATGTGTATGCTTTTTAAGCATAGAGTTTCATTAATTTACGTGAAATCGATCTACTATTAAACTTTTGGATTCTATTTGAATAAGGTCTGAAAATGCGTAATTTTACATGAAATCGATTTCCTTTAAAATTGTGCTCATCAATTCCTTGGTTACCCCCATTGTGGAGACTACGTATTTGATTATAGATATGTGCAAGTTTAAATCATCGAAAAAAATGAAAGCAGAACACAATCGGCTGATTCCACCGAAAGTTTACAGAAAACCTTTCAACTTCCATCATATTTCGTCAGGTAAATCCAAATGCTGGTATGGCACCGTCCCAAAGGAACATGGAACAAATTTCAAGACCACTTTTCCATCCCATGGAACAAATGGGAATTCATTTCCCATGGGCAAGCTTCCCGATACGTCACTGTTCAGTGGAACTCAAACCTACACAACGTAGGTTTTTCGACATGATGAAAAAGGTGCTATGCACAGCCATAGACTCAAATGTTTGCATTTTTCTTCTTTTTTCTTTTATTATAAAATGCCTTTCCCTGTCTGATTAAGGCGTTTTGATAAACTTAGCTTCGATACTATCAAGGCAGTGAATCCTAATGTACTTGAATACTGAGGCTTTTTGGTTTGTTATTGACAGGACAGAGCATTTCACTTCTTTGTATATCACTGACCTACGTCTCATAAGACATTCCCCAATTTAATTATTATCTCTACATCAATAAACAAGGGTACAAATATCTTAAATTGCAAAATTTTTCTCAATTTTCTGGAGGATCATGGAGGTGTTCTCTGTGAAGATTTGAAGACGCTCCGTTTCAAAAATTGTAATTGTTCTATTTTTTCCCTTTCGTACATGTCAAGCATAAGCGGGGTCTCTGCTCTGGATTCATTTACAATTCCCTTCTGAGTACAGATTACGAATGAGCTAGGCCTATTCATGCTTGCCCCAATATACAGCCACAATGGAAGTGAACTGAATCTCACTCAAGAATAATACGGAAGTGCTACTCTGAACACAGAGAAAACAATGTCTTGGAAATCTATGAGATGCCTATGAATTGGTTCTGGGTTTCTTTGCCTCGCAAAAAGTGTCCTCGCTCACGAGTAGGCCTAACAGAAGTTAATGATTTCTATTTGCAAATAACATAATCTCATTAACAATCAACCAACTGAAAATTTTAGTTTCATGGAAAATTTGCGGAATGTGGGTGATCTGTCTTTTCAGAGAAGACTTCAGTGCTTTTGCAACATGGTCTCCCAACTTTTCAATAGATATGATTGCCCTAAAAATGTCAGGAGCCTCCAAAAATACTAATTTGATCATAAGCAAATTATCATGATACATTGGAGCTACTCTCATTTTTTAATATGATGTGTTTTCTCTTTAAATCTTTGACATCATTTTCAGCATAAAACAGTTTTGTTCAGAATTTCAATCTTCGGTAGCTCTAGAGCAGGGGTTCCCAACCTTTTTTGCTGCTCGTACCCTTTGCCAGGTCAGAGCATTCTTAGTACCCCCAAAAAATTTTGAGATATATATTGCTCTATAAGCTGCTCTGTGACCCAAGGATCTTCGTACCCCTTGATGTTCAATCTCGTATCCCTTGGAGGTACGAGTGCCCCCGGTTGGGAACCCCTGCTCTAGATGGAAGCAACGTAATGTTTGTGGTAGTCTCACATAAGCTTCAACAGTGCGCCATGTCCATCGGGGAAAAACGTATATCTTTACCGAAGCTAGGGGCTTTGTAAATGGCCAAAAGCATTATAACTCGTTGCAAAGAAACGCTGTTAATCTTAGCTACATGCTAAACGTGTAACAGCAATACATCGAAAATGGGTATTTTATCAGTTATAAGAGTGTTAGCTGAAAAATTTGCCTTGATCTTATAATGAATACAATCTAACACCATTTACTCTTGAATTATGTGCTGTAGTGAACACCTAAACAAAAAAATAGATTTCGTGTGGGTTCATTCAAGTATTCGATGATATCAACAGAATGAGATCAATTCCATGAGTCGAAATTAGAATAGAGTCATGGGAAGCTTGTGATGTGATTAAATGTGCTGCATGTTTTTACCTGAATATTGTCAAAAAACTTCCATGAAAGTTGGCTTTAACTGGGATTGCAACCAAATGAATTATGGTTTCATTTGTTTAATATAAGTAAAGCGTTTTTGAGGATGATGATTGGCACTCTTTTGCTTAACAATCTACCTGGTTATTGTCTTTGAAGTATGAAAATTCCTGTCTTGCCGGCACTAAAGCTTGGTTGCGTGCACACGCTCATGCGTGCTGTGCTAGCCCACCCGGTTTGGTTGAACTCGAGTTGGTAGCGAACAGCAGTCATTTTCTTGTTTGGATAGTTCTTGACTTCGTCAATATTAATTTAAACGTTCCGTAAACGCTGGATAATATCTCACCAAGCATTGCGAGCGGTTGCACTACTTCCCCGAAAACACTTGAACTGTTGCAGGAACTGGCAAGGTGGACAGTAATATGTGTGTATGCTGCCATTACGAGAATTCATGTTCGCTGTTAATAAGGACTCATGAGGAATTTAGAAAGGGTTGTCTGCGTGCAGCAGTTGTATGTTTATTAAATGGGCACAGTGTGGAAATAACACAATAATGTCAAAAGATCACACATTTAAGCAATTTGTTTTACGACAATAAATTTCGAAACAAGGCACCCGACCAATACGCTAAGCTCCAATGAAATTCAATATTCGTTTTGTGCTTTGTTGGAGGAAAGAGTTTTAATCTGAATGAAGGATGCTGGCAGAACATGGTTAATTTTACCGAGGCATTTTTTGCTGGGGAAAACCTGTAAATATTGCCTAATCTAACAACTTTCTTCTTCTTAAACAATCTTATGGTGAGGGGCAACGGCATATGCTGTACAAAGTCCTATGCAAAAGGTCTCCATCGCCACCGCTTGCAAAGTACCAAAAAATCATGTTAAGTGCGAAGCTATGTGCATATTTTGGGGTCTTTGAGTTTTGTATAAAATACCACAGCCGCTGCATTTTTTTGTTAAAATGCTTCTTTTTGCTTTCATGTCCACAAAAATCAAGAACGATACTTGGACATATGGTTTCGAAACCACAATCAACTTATTTACATGTCAGTTTTTTACCACAAAACGCACTTACTAAAGGTTGTCAACGTTGCGATAGGATTTTTTTAAATAGACTCAAACGTATTATGAGTAAAAGCAGCTATCACAAGAAAATCTAGCATCGAAGCAAAGAACTGATAAATAAAAACCTACTCACCAGCAAGCTGCCACCACTGCCTTACACGAAATATGTTTTTCCAAATACCCAATTGCTTTGTGCTGCCAGTTACTGAGAAGCATGAAAACTAAGCGCGCATTTAGCATCAAGGTCTGTGATTAAACGTTTTAGGAATGCTTCTTTAGTTCAAAGTAAGAAATAGATAATATTTGCCTGGGGCAATTTTAATTGGTGCTGCTTCTGATGCAAGAAGGATTAAAGAGGCTGCCATAGCTCGGCGGACATGTTGTGTCCATTTGTCAAACTTTTCGGTGTCAATCCATTTAATTGCTATGGATCTAGCTGGTGGAATGATTTTTAAGCTTATGCTAAATGAAGGTGTCTACAATCAGAATGCTTTCATCATTCACGAAAATGTTGAGTTATTGTTGTTGACCAGAGCATAACAGTTTAAGCAAACAAGAATTTCCAAAGTGAAGTTGCACTAATATGACGTATCTTTTACATGCTAAACTCAAAATAACTTTACATGATGCAGGAAGCATTTGCCTGGTCTTTTCAAACAAGTTGCCTTTTTCAGAAAAATATATATTACAAAAAAAATTTCAGGATTTGTTGCAGAAGACAGGTTGATGGGTTGCTTTTGTCTTGAACTCTGACATTTTCGCAAAAATTTGGCAAAAATGTGGTATCAATGACGACTGTGTTGTACAGATCCCAAAATAAATCAAATGCACATTTCACGACTTAATCATTTGAGCCTGTTCTGAAACGAAAACGTTTTCCTGCTAACTTTTGTCGTTGGTTCTCTGGTTATGACTTAGGTTGATTGACTTTGAATTGTCTATGATTCAAAACAAAATTGTTTGCAATGCTACGCTCTTTTCAATTTTGTTTGCTTCTGAAAAAAGTTCACGAATATGAAAACACAAATGTTAAGCCTACACCTACACCAAAGTGAAAAGTTTTAGTCAAAAGCGCAGCAGTATTTCATGCAATCAGAAACAGAAGGTAAGATTCAAAACCATGTGAGGCAAAGTTTTAAAAAGTTGTTTGTGCATCTAAGGAACAGAGTTAGTAGTACCTTGTAGTGTAGTAGTGTGGCTGAATGTCTACGATAGAGGATGATCGCTTTGAGAGCAACGAGGATAGTTGAGTTCCAGCGGGCCTTGCTGAAGGATTGCACGCCAGACGACTTCGAGCGTATGTTTCCCACTCGGTGGAAGAAATTTTAACCTGCCGCAGATCTTTTACAACAAATCTGAAAAGAAAGAGGGATCGGTCAACATTTCCAGTACCTGAACTCAGTTCACCTTAGAGAATATTTTTAGTAAACGGCAAACGTGACCAAGCCAGCGCAAGCAGCTTGGTTTGAGATAACTGAACAAGTAGTTAAATCCGATTCGCTGCAAAATAGCCTCGTTTCTGATCTTGTACCTTGATGTGACGCAGCAAACACTGCGTGGTCATCAGATGTTATTAACCTTTCGATTCCGTTCCTGCTGCGTGTGTGTCATCGGACACATTTCAGAGCTACAGAGAAGAGCACTCAAAATGCAAGCCTTGTAGATGTTGCCTTTTGTGCGTAATGTAAAGCATGGATTGTCCCATGCTTTAGAACTGAGTCGACCCGTCCACTTTGATATCTTCCTGTTACGTGTCCGAGCACGTCAACTGGTGCGTTGCAACGGACTTTGTTACTGATGGCCAGAGGAAACGCCTCACAAGCAGCAAAACAACGTTCTATCAGTGATGAAGACCCGTTTCATTCTGTGAAACGAAAGCAGTATCACCTGCATGCTGTAGCTCCCGCACCAGGGTGTGCCAAGCTTTTGTTTCGGCATCTAATTGTGCAAGGTCGAATAATGATCTGCCATCTTTCAAGGTGCTCAAAATAACTCCACCAGTCATGTCAGTTTCACCATCGCCATGGATTACATGGTGGAGAATAGCGGAGAAGAATTGAAAAAGAATTCGGACGGGAATGCATAGAGTCGTGCTTGGCGCCATTTTTATTCTTAAAGGGATCTGACAGAGCACCCTTATACGAGAAACATGATTCCACTGGGAAGTCTAGGCGGACAGCCTTTTTTTGTAAAACGATGTAGAGTTCTTCTCTGCTGACTACATCAAATGATTTGGTCAAATCAACAACGGTGATCTGCAGCGGGTGGCGTTTTCTTGATTTGGAGCAGTGGGAAGGTAAGGTCCGTAGTAAATGTGGTGCGGCTAGCACAAGATAGCACGACTCTGGAAAAGATCTTCACGGGACGTTCAAAAGTTATATTCCTCTGAAGTTGTGGCCACCTCTTTTTTCACCTTTCTTTTGTACAAAATCGTAATTTTGGCGGGCCTCATTTCTTTCGGATAACAACCTTTATTCCCACACTTGCCAAGAATGTTGTACAGTACTCTGGAACAGGGGAATCACCGCAATTTAGCAGTTCACCAGGAATACCGTCTTAGACCTTGTGATTTGTCGGATGGAGAAGCTCTTCAATTATTGGATGGTTGTCCAAAAGTCTTATTTCATGCTGACTGTAAACATGTTCCGGAAACCAACAAGATTTTCCTTGCTCTTCATTGCAGCTGTGTTAAGCCACTTACAAATTGCAGGCTTAAAACATTTCGAAGCATGATTAACTAGGACAGTGGACAAGACCAGAGAATGGTCAGTGGGGTAGTAACGATTTGTGGATCACTAGTCCAGTGTTAGCCATCCTTGCCAATGCCAGACTGGTGCCAGTGTTTCGATCTCAGATGGTGCCAGTGTTTTCGATCTCAACTTGTTTCTTAGTTACGCACAACTGGTGTTCACTGCACAGTTCCAGCACTCGTCCATGTGCGAGTAGTTGTCCGACACCGTACTATTTTCTAAGGAGATACGGTCAAGAGCCATGATCATTGCCAGTTTGTGCGTTAAAATCTCCAATAACATATATAGATGTTCAATTGTTGGTATTGATTTCAATGCCGCAGAGAGACTGTCATAGAACACATACTTGGTATATCCTCAGGACTAAGATTTGCAGCGTAACGCAAGCATAGACTATGTTCAATAAAACAGATCTATTTAGTTTGACCTTCATGATATTTTCCGAAGCACCGATAGGGGTCCAGATGGGTTCGGCCAGTTTGCCGGAAATTGCAAAACCGATGCCGTGAATAGCGGCCTCCTGTCTTCTTCCTGACCAGTTGAACGTGTCAGTGTTTTCTTTGACAGAACCTGAGCCAGGAAGTCGCATTTCCTGCACGGAAAACTAGAGTTGGTTGAGCAAATTTTGCAATAAAAGAATTACAAATCATTGGTGATGAAGAACTCCAAGTTAATCCACTTTTTCTTCGGGTCTGTTTCAAAACCATAGCGAATATAGAGCCTGGCTTGGCTGAATAGCATTGATAGAGGTATTTATTTTTGAATTCCAAGGATTGTGGGTGAATGTACTGGGGATAAAATTAAATATAATCTGCCGGTCTTCCCAATTGTCTCGATGTGTCCTGTAAACATTGCCATAATTTGGTTTCTGGAAAATTCTGTCATTTCAGCGGATTTTTGGCGGCATTGCTTTGTATGGCATGAACCTAAAGGGCAGGTGGTCATTTGCGCATTGAAAATATGAGGTTTTTTCGACTTATGGCAGTACAAGGCTGCGTTCTATACTATATTTTGTTAATCATATTACATTTTTACTTATTCTGTGAAGTTGAATATATTCTACAAACATGCATTGACCAATGTTTGTTGGCGCTCACGCCGTGGAGCTGAAACAAACCTTAGAAAGCTTCAAACGCGTTGTATTTTTGCAGAATTGGTTTAAGCAAACAAAAGCAGCTAATTAAATACAGGGTTGTGTGAAGATGAGCAGCGAAGCAGCAATGAAAAAGAACCGCCGAAACAGTTCTTGTCAGAAGGTTTTGATAGATGTTGTTCGACCACTGATCTTCGAGTTTTTCGCAACAATGTTGCACACTTTCTGGGGTTCCATGATTGCCATCCCATCAACAAGACCTTCACCAACGTCTGCAAACAGGTACTTTACTCGTCTTATGAAAAGGAAGGTGATGAAGGAGATGATTTTTGACAAGTTCAGTTCCGCTTGACTATCTTGTTGTGATGATTATATTGTAATAGGGATTAACCTAGGTTGTTCTTTCGAACTCTGACCCTTTGCTCTAGGCCCGGATCCGGGATGTTCTTGCAAGCGCAGGGCGAGATGACAGATTTTCCAGCTATTCATTCGACCTGTATTACAATCAAACTGTTGCTTTCATTTCTCAAAGGTGCACTGTAACAGTTAAACTCCAATATGCGTTTCATGGAAGCAGTTCCATTGTTGCAGATGATCCTTTTAAAAACGCATTGAAACTACTGCGCTGCCGAAGTATTGTACGAAAAAACATAGTCTTTCCTACGGGTATGCATCAATTCTGGGCAATCTAGACCAGTTTTTTTACATCTGAATATGTACTTTTGGACGTTCAGGACAAAATGTCCATCACTGTAACAGTTTGGTGCATGGATTAATCAGAACCATAAATTCCATATGATTACGCGTATGCAGGGGCGTAACGAGGTTAGATGGCGCCCGGGACAAGAAGCAAGTTTGGCGCCCCCATGCTCGAACCTGAGGCCTTGCGGAAGCAAATGTAATCTGTTGAAGAAAGTGCTTGTGATATTGCTGGGACTTTCCGGCGCTTTCCGCAGTGATTCCGCATCCCTGCAGTGATTCGGCGCCCGAAGAAATGTGCCCCTCTTGACCCCCTCGTTACGCCCCTGGACATGCTTAAATAATCGTTTTTCCCATGTTAAACACGAATGAGAACACTTATTGATTAAAAGCTATCATGCCCTAATATTTAACGTTCAGACAAGTACATACAGAAACATGCAACAACGGCGCTGTGCTTGTCAGGTGATGAAAAACCATCATTATCTACTTCTGTTGCTTGTTAAATAGGCCCACGTAGCAGGTTGCGGAATCGGAGGTAAAGTGTCCGACTCCAGCTCCGACCTCTCCAAAATTTCCGAATCCGACTCCCGACTCCTTAACACTCCTTAACATAACGTGAATGAAGTTTGACTGTCAACAATTTTGTAGCAACCAGCAATTAATGGATATCGTGGAAAACAGCGAGAATTCTCTGTTTCAACAAAACTTTCAAAAGAAATTGTACTACTGCATTTCAACAGGCACGACTTAGGATTCCTAACTTAGGAGTTAGGAACTTCCTAACTAAAAAATGATTCAGGTGGATTTCCGGAGTAGGAGTCGGATAAAAAAATCCGACTCCAACTCAATCCAAAAACCTTCGACTCCTTACGACTCCGCAACCTTGCTGCCGTGCTACGTAGTCGAATGTGAAAAATGTAAATTAACGTTGTGTATATGCTGACGTGAAATAAACTACCACGGTTACACTTCCGTAGTTTGGAGTTTTTCATGAGATTGCAAAGAATTGATGAAATTGAATAATAAAGGTGTGTTAAAATTTTAGAGCCATCTGGTGTATGGAGAAACGGAAAAATGGACCAACTTTGCGAATTTTACTACGTCAAGAACCCAAATATGTTTCAACAGTAAATATTCGAACAACAGGTTCATTTTTACCATCGGCACGAAATGCACAGCCGATCAGCAATTTTAAATACCACTTTCCTACAAAAAGTGTTGGTGGCTTCTGTCTTTGGATTAGGAGAATATAATTTCAGATAAACCAAAAAATGCTTTTGTTTCCGGACATCAATTACATTATATTTTAATCAACCTCAACATAGAAAGCAAATTCAGTGCATGAAAAATAGAATCAATGAATGAAAAATTATGAAGAACACAAACTCACCAAACCAGGTTGACAGGTACATTGCAATACGTGCATTGCTCTGTGATTTCTTCTGATGGTCAATGCCTGGGGGCAACAGGTTCTGACTATGACAGTTCTCAGCCTTGAGCGTAGCAGCGCAACACAATGCCCTGAGTGTGACAACACAATGCCCTGAGTGTGACAATATTGAAATGATTGCATTTTTGAAACGATTGAGCTGTGTTTTGTGAAAAACAAGATTTTAAGAAACTGAGTAATTTTAATTCACAAGGACCAAAGAAAGCGAGGGATTTTTGATACTCTAGTCTACAGTAATAAGCATTCAATGCTCCTGCACACTGCGAGTGGGCGAGCGCACACAACGAAGGGAACATGATGCACTGTTTATAACGCATTTACCTGATCAGTTGCTATGCAGGAGCTGGTATATAACCAAGATCCAAATACTCATTTCAATGCTTTTTTGAATAAGTTTCTTACTTGCATCAACAAACATTCACCAATGAAAAAAAAGTCTAGAAAGCAAAATTACCAATCTAAACCTTGGTTAACAAAACATCTGCTTTTGCAAATACAAAAGAAGCACAGGCTTTATAGGAAATTTCATAAAAACCCTCAAAACTTAGATATCAAACACAAACTCAAGTCACTCTGTAATGCCAGTACACATGAAAAAGAGAAGTTAAAAAAGCAATATTGTGCACAACAGTTCAATATCCACCAATCTAACCCTGCCCAAACTTGGAGTTTGGTGAACAAGCTAATGGGCAAGTCATATACAAAATATATACCAAATTTAATTACATGCCCACTTACACAAAAACAAACATCTGGCCTACAACAAATCAGCAACATATTCAATCAATATTTCGCATCCGTTGGCTCAAATTTGGCTAAAAATATACAACATATCGATTACAATAACTATACAAACAAGTACATTAGTGAATCTATGTTTATACAGCCAGTTCGTGCAGAGGAAATCTTGTTTCACATTGATATGCTAGACAATAAAAAATCTAATGATACCTATGATATCCCTGTCCATATTATCAAACTAAGTAAACATATCATAGCCCCTGTTTTAACAACCATTTTCAATAATTGTATTGCTGAAGGAATATGCCCAGATGCTCTAAAAGTAGCTAAAGTTATCCCTATGCGTAAAAGTGGTGACACTTCAAATCCATTTAATTATAGACCCATTTCCATACTTCCACATTTCTCAAAAATTTTTGAAAAAATTTTGTTAAAGGACTTGCAATCATTTCTGGATAAAAATAACATCTTGTGCCCAAATCAATTTGGTTTCAGGAAAGGTTTTTCCACTGTTCATGCTTTGATGTCTCTAAATGACATAATAACCTCAAAAAGAGAAGAAAATCTTTATACATGTGCCATTTTTTTAGATCTGAAGAAAGCATTTGATACAGTGGATCACAGTATCCTTATGAAAAAACTATATCATTTTGGAATTAGGGGTAATGCA
>Ga0210059_1011491_pt1 | contig 13535 bp, 7 predicted proteins | sample Ectturendosymbi2_FD_188042 | JGI IMG/M metagenome (GOLD analysis project Ga0210059, IMG submission 188042) | Ecteinascidia turbinata endosymbiont from Florida, USA - Sample 2 (SPAdes) (version 2) | ecosystem: Host-associated > Tunicates > Ascidians > Unclassified | place: Key West, Florida...
GATCCAAAGGCTGCGGTGAGTTGTTTAATAGTTTTCATCCTTTAAAAAACTTGTGCTTCAGTATTAAAATATGTTTAACAAAATAAGCTTTTGAAGAATGTGCGATGTCGCCATGTTTGAAAAAGTTGTCAAGTAAGTTGCAAGTTAAAGGGGACAACTGAAACAAAAATATCAACAAAATTTCAAAACTAACTTTCAATTCCAATCGTTGATTTATTTCTGACAATATCGCAAAATGGTTGTTTGAAACATGTTTACAATTTATCTTTCAACTCAGTGGTGTAGGAGGCGGGGATGGAGGCGTGCAAGCCCACCCCCAAATATTTTGAATTGCTGAAAATCGCTGAAAATCGGGGCAAAATCCGTGAAAACCTGAGCAAAATCTATGAAAATTTTTGCAAAATACCTGAAAATCTGGGCAAACTACTTGAAAGTACGGGCAAAAATGGCACCCAACGTTGTATGATTTTGACAAATTGGCGCTCAATTTGTGCACAATCACATGAAGATCTTTTTTGGAGTTCATCCCAAAAGAAGGTGTGCATGATCTGTGTGGGAGGAAATATTAGCACAAAGAGTTACCTGTAAACCTTTTGGCAAGTTCGGGGAAATTCCGGCAAAGATCTTTTGCACCCCCAAGCATTTGCCTGCTCGTACACGTATGTGTCGACCAAAAATCATTCTGAAGGTTCCGACCCATTTTCGAAGTCAGATAATGTCTGCAACTATTTTTAGAATCACGATTTATCCACAGTTTTGTGATGTCTAAACCTTTTATAATAAAGACTATTAAGACTAGTGTCGCGCAACTCAAACCGATTGTGGTCTATTACGTATTACATGAACCACCAAGTGTTGTTTAGTTTTAGCAATTGTGTTCACGCGTCAGCGGAGAGACAAATTGAAGGCTACAGTTCCAAGTGTCCAAAAAATCTCGTTTTTACACGACCGGCTTTAACACTTTCACCGTATACAATATAAACAGTAGAACCAGCATGACAAATTTTCTGTCAATTTATTTATTCTGGAAAATGTTGTCAGTTGCATGACGTTCCTAACATGATGCACCTAATAACTGCAATTTTGAATGATAAATAAAGTTGCTACTACTATTTATGTATTATAACGTAGATGCCCATGGCACAATCACAGAGGCTTGTGGCTTGGGATTTGTGACTGGAAGACTGTGACTCGACAACACAGGTGGCATTTGCTTATTTTATCAACCCCTTCACAAAAAACTAGACATCAGATCTTCAGTGGTTTCCAAATATAGTCACAAAATTGTCTAGATTACAAGTAAATCACAATATCTAACCTGGTTACCTAAGTCTTTAAACCTGCATTAAAATGACCTAGGCTGAGATGTAGTTGTTGATAGAATATATATACATTGTAGACATCAAAAATAGACATCAAAAATATCTTCAAGTCACATGTCGTTGAACGTATCTTATAGAGTTTACAAAAGATACTTCTATGCGTTGCTTGATTAATTTAAAGAATGTTGTGGCCCTCACTTTCTCTGTTCTAACTTGTAGAAAAACGTATCAAAGTTAGAAGACACTCATGACAGCACAAGACCAGAAAACTTGCAACAAACACTCACGATTAACATTACGTTAATTTCACATATTTTTATTGATGCACTCTTGCTTAAACATTTCATGTAGCTTCGTAGTTAAATACAGCAAATGTTTTGATACGGAATAAAAAACGCAACTGCAAATTAACCATAAGCAAAATATACAAATACCAAAAGTAAACAAATGTGATATCTCTGGATATTTCATTAAGAACATTTGATTGCTTCAATAAATTTAACACTAGGACGGGACGCGTCAATTGACACACTTTTGATATGTACGGGTGAATAAAGTGGTAAATCGTGCAGTCATGAAACGCTACTATTATCCTGCTAATTTAAACTTTTTTTGATTTTATTTAAATTAAAAATTAAAAGTGTGCACTACCTAGGACGGCATGCGTCAATTGACCCAAACGCAGAAATGCAAGTAAATGTTGCGGTATGACGATGCAAAAGACAAACTCAATCGGCATAGCCTCCGAATCAACACCGATTCAACGTCCGCACCTCTGTACTTTTGTAACTTTTATCGTCAGTACCATTTCCATGACGTCACAGCTCACTTTTCTTTACATTGTGCCAGCGCTACGTTTGTCAGCACTGACGATGCTACCAGAGGAAAAACAAAACTCTACGGCAACATTTTGTACTAAGAGATCTGTTGAACATTTTATTTTCACTACGGATCACCAGTCGCCCCAAATGATAGATAATGGAATTGGATCGAGGTAAGAAAAGGTTACCATACCATCTGCCATTCAGGGCCGATTACAAACATACAATGTTCTGCGATTTCATCCTGGGCCTTCTTCGTATTCAACCGGTTTCTGGCAGTCCGTCTAAATTGTTCGGAATACTTTGTTTTAAGTCGATGTTGCTATGTAAGAAAATGCACTGTTGAGGCGAGTGGAAAAACAAATTGGTGATCAAACCTAGGATGTGGCTTTTTTTAACTAAAAAAATCATAGATTTGGTGGTTGCTTGTGGCGTGATAGGAGAACGCAACTCCGGGTGAAAATTTTATGGGGTAAGTCATGGGGATATGCAATGTTCTCACAAGCTATGCCCAGTAACATCAGATTTCTAGAACTTTTCAGATAACTCCGCTTTGATCTGAGAACAGAAAGGCGTAGAAATCCTTTTTTTTCACGATAAATTTGCTTCCGGCTCACAACTTTGGAATAGTCTTGTACGCAAAGCATTTTTTCCTCAGCAAGTACAACATTACAGTGGATGAGCAATTGTTGCCATGCAAGGCACGTTGCAAATTCAACCAGTACAAGGTAATAAACCAGACAAGCGTGGTGTGAAGTTCTGACTGGCAGTTGATGTCTAAAACAAATATTTTTTCGACGGGCTTTCTTTCATAGGAAAAGATAAGACGAAGAGTTCAGACCTTAACCTGCCTACTGATGTTGTTATGAAGCTAATGGGTCAGATTTTCCAACGAGGTTCCAAACAATGTTATGTTGCGGATAATTCACGCAACAGAATATTTCACAGTTGAACACTTCTGCACTAAACCAGGATACCACGCACTGATTGAGTGTCGATGTTTTCTATATAAAGAAAAGACAATATGTAAGCGTAAACCCTTTCGCGTACACAAGCAAAGGATAATCAATAACTTTTCTTCTCTTTACACAAGTAAACTTATTGAACGTTCGACGAGCTTATTCAAATAAATCAACTTAGGAACAAGGCAGTTCTGCTACACGACCAGCCGCGCTCACGTCCGTTTCCACACTAAACGCAAATCAATTTTACAAGATGAACGGAACGATGCGCTGCTAATTACAACGAAGGAACGCGGCGAAGAGCGCCAGTGGCGGAGAATGCAAATCACACGCACGGTACAAGAAAATTCCAGTGGTGGGACACAACAAATAATGCACGTTTTCGACAGTCATGTGTGACAATTTTTTCACTTCACTTAACCTAGTACAGTGACTCACTGGAAAGAAATGCAATCTTGTTAGAACAATGCCACAAATCAGGAAGTTCCAGAGGAGTCCAAAAAGGAAAAGCAGCTGTACAAAACAGACGTGTTTCGGTTTGATAGTAAAACGTCAATCACGCTTACATCATACCAGTGCAAATAACAAAACGTGGAATTTGAGTTGCCTACATCCAGATGTTCAAGCTTCAAGCAATGAAAATCCGAAAAACAAACCCAACTCCGTACTGTAATACAATGACACCAAAGTGGGACGTGACGTATATGATCAAACGACGAGACTTTACTCTATCAAAACGGAAATAGCTCAGTGGTAAAGTGTCCGCCTTTCAATTGGAAGGTTGAGTGAATTGCCGTAGCGCTCCTTGGGCAAGAGTGATCATCTCAACCGCCCCGGCAAGAAGCACAAATCAGGCCTCGGCCTGCCGCCAATTGACGTCACCAAAAATTAACAAAAAAACAACAACACATATTTAGGTTTTTCTTATTCAATGATATTTTTGGCAAATATGGAAAGCTTCCATTTCCGCAAAGGTTGAATATGGATGGGCATGTTTGCTAATCAACAAAAAATAAATGATAGATGCTTTAATTGATAATTTTGTCACCTAAGGCCAGGATAACTTCCGCTTTGTAGACCTCTGTAAAAACGCTGATGCAAGCATAAAATTACCTTCCACCACACGAAGTGATCCTATGTTTTTTCCCCAACGATCCGTATGGCAATATTCCCATTTTATGAATTCAGCCACGTAAACGTCATGTGGGTATGATAATATTCCCGTGCATGCCTTGAACGTTATCAAAATGCATACCAGTACCTCTTCTCTCAGATGTTATAAGCAAATGTATGTGCATTAGAATCTTTCTTTAAAAATTGCTTAAGTGTCAATCTTTATATCAGGAAATAACAAAATTCCTACTAACTACAGAACGCCATCAGTGCTAAAATACCTATCAAAAATATTTGGATAGTGATGTATATAAAGTTGTACGATGATATTGTACAAAATTTGTTAAATAACCATTCCTCACTCTGGTCATTGCAGACTTAAAGACTTACTTCAAAACTTTGATAAGAATCTTATTTCTCGTGCAGTTTACTTAAAGCTACGAAAGGTCTTTGACCTCGTGCAGTTTACTTAAAGCTACGAAAGGTCTTTGACCCGGTAAATCACTCGATATTGCTGACAAGACTTTAGACGTAGGCAACGTATATGCAAAAGAAAAGGCTTTCAAGGTACACTTGCATCTATCCTACAGAAATCAACAGATCCAGGCGCAAAACACTAAATTATCTTTTAAAACAACTGTTTGCGAAGCCCCCAAAGTTTGATTTTAGGCCTATTCCTCTTTTTGCTATTCATAAATGACATTCACAATTCCAATATTATGAAAACTGTACATTTTGCTGATGATATCGTATTAGTACATAATGCCAGTAATTTGGAAAAACTATAAAATTCGGTGACCCTTGATATGGTTAAAGAAACTCATTGGCTAACTGCAAACAATGCTCACACTAAATACTTCCAAATCAAAATATTTGTTTAATCACAAACAAATATGTTGACATCAATTCCATTAAAATGAATTTAAAAGGAAACTGAATGAGTTTTGAATTACAATTATCTTGTTGTAAGAGATGAGAAATTAAGAGAACTGTAAACGGTTGTGTTGCTGCACTATATCCAAATATGTTGGTACAATGTACTATGTTGGGAATGATGTGAGTAACCAAGCACTTCGCATATTTCATCATAACCTAAAACATTTACGAGTGCAATACGAAATTATTGCCTGGGAAAGAGCTGTCTGTGTCAACCACAGACAATATCGGTAGTTTTAAATTACTGGATGAGAGTTTTGAGCATATCTGTAATTGCGACTTCTAAAGTTACAAACATTTACAAAACGCAGAAGATTCTGCAACCAAAAGAGATTGAAGTGGCTAAATTCATGTATAAATACAATAAGTCACAGCCACCAGCTGCATGTTTATTTCAAGCTAATCACAGATGTTCATCTGTCGTATAACACGAGACAAACTAATATTCGGCAATTTGCGTTAAAAAAGCCACATTCAAAATTAGGTATAGAATACTGAAGTTCATTGCAATGGAAATTTGTTCACAAACTCCTTTAGAATTAAAAATAAACGTAATCCGTGTTTGAATTTTGTCACAGGTCAATATACAAATTGTACTTCTTGGATACTAGGAACATTAACGGCGTTCGTCGTTTTCTTTGTGTCTGGTTATTAAACATTTGCATTAATTCTGTATTGCTGTTACAACTTTAAGAAGTTCCAAGAGGTATTGTTGTCACCCCCTATTTATTTGCTTTAGCAACTGTCGGTATAACTTGGCCACATTTTTGTGTTAGACTCTTGTGCAATGTAGTGGGATGTCTGTGGTTTCCAATCGCATTGTAGTCATTGCAGATAGCGTATCTATCGGGTAATTTACCGATTTCCGCCTCAAGCGTGAGTCATCAAATCGAATGAAAATCGATTTCCCGTACGAGCGATTGTACACGTCATCCTCAACCTCTCTAACTTTGTGACACACATTGCAGCACTTCACTTGTCCAGAATTGTCGTGACGCATTTCGATCTCAGTTTTAACCCAATATTTTGAGTATACGCAAAAACTGCAAATGTTTAATGTAGCATAGTTAAGCCAATTCTTCTGGCAACTTAAATTTATATACATCACACTTTGCTTCCATTGATCTTATAAACGCATTGCTGGCACAAAACCTAACACTCAGAGCAAAAAATTTGTGTCTAGCTCTAGTCTAGCAGATTGTGTGCTAGTTAGAATTCGGGTGTCTTGTTATCCTTGGTTTGTTACCTAAAGTGACTGCTACCTTATGCTTATACTTGCTGACCTCTGGTTTCTGGGTCGCGAATTTAGCTACTCGTTGGCTGTCTTCTGCTCGTTCGTTAGCTAAGAGTTTTTTAACTTAACTTTAGCGCTGGTGTCGCCTCGCGTCTGGGTAACGGTCGACGGACCCACACTTGTACGCCGCCGATGGAGAATCATGAATGGTAAATTCCTCAAAACGCTTTGTATCTCTTGTGGAAAAATGCAATCCTACTACTGTATTGTGCGAGCTCACTCGTTTTTACACCGGGGTGTGTTACTTTGAAAGATAACACAAAATGAAGTGAAAAAAGTGTTGAGTGAAGAAACCAAAGTAGAGAATTTCATTAAAACTGAAGTAAGATGGCTGTCAAAAATGGTGTTATCTCATGTTAACGAACTTCTCTAATTTTTTGAGACAGAAAGACATGAGCGGTTTTGTAATTATCCTAAAAATGAATTGCGACTGTCTACATTTGAATACATAACAGAGATATTTGCGCGGCACAATAGTCTGAACGGCAGTATGCAAGACAGAAATGAAAATTATCTTACTTCGTCTGATAAATTCGTTGCTTTTGCGAAAAATATGCTTTATGAAGAACAAAGTGAAGGCAGGTACTTTGGACATGTTTCCATGAGTATGTAAAACCTGCGTAAAGTAGATGATTCTAATTTTTATTAAGCATTTGACGTGTTAGAAAAGAAGAATATTTTCCCTCGAAAAAATGTTGATGGATTTTATTGGATTCATAATCCTTTGTGCACTTGACCGATCCTCCTAAGGTTGCACTGCCTGAAGAGGAGAAATTACCATCCCTCTCCAGCAATCGTGAACTTAGAACGAAACACATGGACAGGACAGAGTACTTTTTGGCGCCACCGTTTTGGCGACGACTATATAGCGCCGGTCATTTGGCGACGGACTGTTTTGGCACCTTCGGTTTAGGCGCTGAGCTGTTTGGACCCCAGTTTAGAGACTGACAAGGATGTAATGAAAATGGATGAAAAGATGGATGAAACTTTAATGAATATTCACTATATTGTAACTGTGGGCTAGACCTCGCAAATTTTCAAGTGGTGCCCGTGAGTCAAAACGTTTTGCGATGTTTAAAATACGTTCATAAGCCTCAATTTATTTTAAGTAATTTTTGATGCGCAGCTTTCCCACCAACCAACTGCTCATAGAAAGGATAACGCCCCTTCTATTTTTGGAAAAAAAGGCGTGATGCTTGGTATGAGCAGTTGATTGCTTTTACATTTATCTAAAACGCATCTAATACCATCGTGGCCAAACGTTAATTTATCCCTCTTGCTAAGAAGCTTTTCAGCCACTTCTGGTATCGGCTCTGTGAGAAAATGAAAGAAAGATTCTTTAATTTTAAGAAAAACACGTCGTTAGCAGCTCAGCGCAAAAACAGCTCGGCGCCAAATAGTCGTCGCCACAAGGGCGGCGCCAAATAGTCGTCGCCACAAGGGCGGCGCCAAATAGTCTCATATCGCGTGGAGTTTCCACGAAACGCATTTTGGATGTCTATTATGAGATAGCATCGACCTATTACTAAGAAAGTCAGAAAAGGGTTGCTGCAGTTTTCTTCATCCTACTTGTGTGAACTTGGATTTTCTATTCTAAACATTATTTAAAATTAAAAACTTGAAAGGCTTCAGAGCGTTGAGGAAGAGTTGAAGGCATGCCTCTCATGCATTTGACCTAATATTGAAGCAATGCAGAAAACAAGCTAACTTTCACACTTGTATTGAATTTTTGATTTTGCACCATTTCAAAGTAGAGTTGTCAATTTCATTTGCAAGTATTTTTTTCATAATTGCACGTTTAATTATCACACGATCGCTTGAAAGAGTAAAGTAAATATACGAATTATTGTTCTTTATACTAATTTCTCTATATTTAATATAAAACCATACCCTTTCACATATAGTAAATGCAAAAATTTTGGATCTATCTTTTGTTAGTTGCAAATGTTGTGCAAACGGAATATGATAGCTCGTCTGTGATGTATAAAAACAATTACTACTTTGATACATAGTGATATTTATGAGAAGGGTGCCACCAAATTTTTGACACCTCTGAGACTGTGCCGATATATAGAAAAGGTTTAGAACGACTGATCTGGAGTTTCCTTGGAGCATTGCCTTTAAGGCTGACGTACATAAAACCACAAAAGTGCCATCAACTTCTGAGCGAAAACGACATAAACCAAACGTTAAATGTCGACGTCAACTTATACATCGATAAACAATTTGCAGGCTCCTTCATTCCCCCCCAATCTCGCCACTTTCGAAAATAACCTTCTAATGTAACCTTTATTTGAATGAATCTCAATGCTTGTTTACAGACATACGAAGAGCTACTTGTGCGCACAAGACGGGAAGATCTAACTGCAAACATGTGCGAAAATGATAAGCATAAGAATATGCGGTCATGTACACTTTTGAAAGAAAACCCTAACAAGCTCGAAGAAATTATAAAACTACACAGGGATTTCTTTACCAAATTGGATCCAGAGGTTGCCAGGAATCATTCTGACTCGACATACAATGCTGGCTGGGGTAAGAGAACAGATCGTGAGTATCATTAATGTAAACACGTTTGTACTACACAATTTACGAATGGGCGTGAAAAGCTCTATGATAACTTCATTCATCCTTCGAAGGGCACAAGTTTTGTAGTTTGAACGTTTAAATATAGACTTCTTGTGCTTTCAAACTTGTCTGTGTTTATCTGGGTTGACTATGCTTTTCGCAATCATAAAAATCTTCAAAGCTCAAGATTTTCATACTTTAGGTTTGAAATGTTTCGGCAATTTTAATTAATGCAGCCTATATTTCGACAGCACAACTGTTTTATTGCATAGTTAGATTGAAACGCATGTCCACTGCTATGACATCTACTGTAAAAAAGCTTTCGCATGGATTAACTAAATGAAGACATGGAATATTTACTAGATACATCAAGTCAAGCCATGGACAAAGAATAACCTGACTCCAAGAACGCCCTGTTCAATCCATGTATATTCGAAACTGAAGAGTATATATACTACCACGGCTACGATTTTGAGAGCCCAAACGTTGTGTATGAGCTGGTTGTAAGTGAAGGTAATCATCCAACAATACTGCTTGCAAATGTTTATAATCCGAATTATTATTAATAATTTTGCTGTAGTTTGTACAAAACAAACAATAAAGTTTTCAGAACAGACTGGTTTTGACGTACTTATTTCTTGAGTCATTTGTTAGATTTTGGTAAAGATTGTCAGGTGTTTACCTTGGCTGATATCAGCATCTGTCATTTCTTGTTCCCAGCCGTTTCACTTCGCAGCCACAAAAATGCAACGACGCTTTTTGACTAAAACAAAAGTTGAGTGCAAATCATGTAGAAGGCAAACTAGTCTAACGCCGTTTCTCGCTTTCTCTGGTGCGTATGAGATCGTTCTGATGCACTGTGTCAGGGGCTGCTGTTCTTTAATTTCTACCTAAAACTAAGACTCAGGTACGGGTTAACATTTACATAATCCCAGCTTTAACAAGACCGTAATAGCACAAATAAAGAGGGAGAAACGAGGTACTCGAAATCATTCAAATATAGGTTGTACCGTAATAATTTAAAAAATAGTTTCCGGTAAAATTGTAAGATGTTATTTATTCCTTAAGAAAACAAAACAATGCAATGGCGAAAATATAGTTTTATCATTTCTTCTATTTTGGGTGTTTTCCCAGGGTGATCCAAGTATGAGAGAAAGGTCATTGTTTTGACACATCATTTTAAAAGCTCTAGGTTTGCTATAGGCTTTCGAGAAATCAGCCGACTGGGCTCTGTTTTCATTTTTTTGCGACGATTCAAGCTTACACATATCTAAGTAACTAATCTACACCCAGGAAGGGTTTGAATCACCAGCAGATTATTTCGGCACATTTTCGCGAGGGTAGAGCAAAATGGTTATTCGCTTAACAACTAAAAAAGATTTGGCACTTTCAAAATGTTTTTGAAAATAAATTTCGGAGAGAGGGCAATTGCCAGGGTTGCCTCTCTTGGTTATGCGGGCCTACTTATGATACCGTTACTGCCCCACTTTTACAGCATGACTGATATATAACACACTTCGCAATATACGAGAGCAGTTACTTGCAGGATCAGAATTGAGGATACGCAGAGTTACGTGAAATCGATTTCCGATTGAAAGAACTTGCTAATAGACTCGATTGCCTGGCCTTTGTGGAGACTAATTACAGTACTTGATGCCAGTCTGATGTATTGCAACACAAACTTAGTAAAAGTGGAGACATACAAACACCTACAAAATGCATTACACATTTTGGAAATTCAGCGTTTGCAATAATAGTTCTACATTTAAATTACCAAGGCGATGAAAAGCTGCATATCTTGGAAAATTACACCTTAAAATGCATGTTGACCTTGTATATAATCCCCTACTCCCAGTTTTATGAAATGGGGGGCGTTTATTTCAAAATTGTTTCCATCAAGCCAACAATCAATCAGCAGGGATTTTAATGGACTGTATGCTTCTAAGATGTTTCAGGGCGAAGTCCAAATTAATTAAACATTGCCAAGGCACTACGCCTAACAAAAGTCTACATAAACAACAATCAAAATTTTTTAAAAGTTTTATAACAAGCAGACGATGCATAATTTTAAATGTATTTTATTCAAAATGTAGAATTTTGTAACATGTACATGTTATATAATTATACACTATTATATGTCATATAATATGCAGAATTTTATAACATGTAGATGAATTGTATAACCTGTAGACGATGGTGTGCAAGCCAAACATGAAAAAAGTGCATGTACATAACTGGTAAAACACCAACCGTCAAATCTTGCTTTAAATTGAGTGGAAAGAAACAGTTGTCGCCCTCAAGCTACATGTCTCGTAATAACATTTTAAACCGTGATCAAAACACTTGACATGCTTTTGTGCGCCACTGAGAACTGCTATCCGATTTTTTTTCTGTTAGCCTTTTACTTCAAAACCTGCTGATAGAATGTCTATATTATTTTCCCACTTGTAGATCCATACATGACGACTAGTGAATGAAGTTGTAGATGGGGAGCAGTTTAATTGTTTGCTCCTGTCTAAGTGTTGATTGTTCTTATCAAGTAACACCTGTCCTGTAATGCCCTATGACTAACCATTTTTGTGCTCTTATGTTGTTCCATTACCCTTGTGATGTGGACCATGAGTCCGCAAAAATACATAAAATAAAAAATTAAAAAATATTAGGTTCTGTTTTTGGCTTCTGCAACGTATATGTTTCTCCTAGGACATGACGTAGCTCTGATTGCGTCCGTTGGAAAAAGCACCTGAAACGCACTCACAGTAAACGATCGTGAATCTTGTTGATCCTTGACCAGGTAGGAAATGATCCTTGGCAAGGTATTATAGATCATGTTTTCTTCCCTCCTCTATTAAATCAAGTTCATGCTGATTTTGGATCACTGCTAATTTCCCATCACAGTTAAATTGCTCACTAACATTGAAAGACCGCCTCTCATTCAAGGCTTGCAAAACTTTACTCTCAGTACTTTTCTGGTGTTTTTCCCTCAGAGATGTAACCATAGCAACGCCATGTTCCAGGAAAAGGTCAGTGGGGCGAAAAGCGCACGCGATGAAAAGGAAGTTAAAAGAAACTGACAAAGCCAACCGTTGGAAAGCAATAAACACAGTTTTGTTGAATATATAATCTAGAAAAGATCAGAAAAAATCAGACTTGTTTCTTGATAGTATGTTTGTAGCAGTTTATCTAAAACGTTTCTGTGAAGCGATCAGCACGGAAATCAGTTTCCAACCCAAGAACTTGGCGCTTTCCTAGTCGAATTTGTTGCCTTGGTGAAAAGCATGTGACTTTAAAGAGTTTTCGTTCATTATCTATTTCTTACTGTATGTTTACATGTGTTCATGACTGCCTGCTTGGATGTTTCTTTTGCTTTCGCTGCTCTAATGTTTGTTGCCGCCCCTCCGGGATAGAATATATACAGAGCACCATGGTAATTGGTTTTCTTTGTAGCTGAAGCTTGTCGAGAAAACTTCGAAAATAGGTAAATTCTACAATGATTATACAGGAACATCCTACGATTTTGGACTATTTTAGAATTAAAGTACACTAACCTTTTAAAAATTCAGACCGCGTCCCTGCTCACAAGGCAGCTACGTGCACGCCACAGTCATTCACAATATGTTTCGACCTGTTGCAAACCTCTCGAAACTTCTATCTGCTTCGCTCAGGAACGCTTGCTATATATTTACGTTTTTAAAACTTTTTATTAATTGCCTCCATCATATTTTGTTTTGGACAATTTTTACAACATGCTCCTGATTGACAAACGGTCATCGCAGAAGTACCAGATGTTCCATCACTGAACTCTAAACAAATACAATGTTAGTTGAAGAAAACGCAGTGCCGTGGCAGTCAATTCAAAGTGCACAAACGAAAAAACCTGACTGTTTAAACGGATTTTGCTGATCGAAAAAACTTTTTCTACAAACTTGTGTTACAAAAACAGACTGCGCATCATTCATGTCTTCCTCTTTTTTTCAGATGATCATCTTTACCAGACGTTTCACGCTGCATCTGCTTGTTCGTCTCATCCTTTGCCAGCTGGTTATCAATGTGGATTTAGCAGTATTGTTGTCAAAGCTCTCGTTTGGGAAAGTCCTGTATCATCCAATACTTTAACCAAATTTGTTTATCTCCTTCACTTGTTCAGTATTGCAAACTTTGTGACACTAGGTTGGACGCAGGTTGGCGAAGTTTTGCTTAATTTATCTAATCGTACGCGCTTCAATTCTGTAACGAGAATGCGATTTTTTTGCTGTTCTAGACTTTTGTTTGCAAGGTATGGAAGAAGTGTAATGTTTGTGATTGTCTTTGATTACGAATGAGTTCTCAAGAAGTTTTCGGTCTGCATTTGTTGTTTGTTGCAGCCTATAGTTTTAATTCAGACGGTTTGTTTCTGAGTTACTGTCTGCAACCACCCTTTAACGACCACCGGAGCCAATTAATTGGCTCGAGTTTGTTTTGTTATAACTCGCTAGCTGCTGCAGCTAGAGAGGTGTTCAAACCCTCTCCGGATTCAGCA
>Ga0210059_1011492_pt1 | contig 13535 bp, 7 predicted proteins | sample Ectturendosymbi2_FD_188042 | JGI IMG/M metagenome (GOLD analysis project Ga0210059, IMG submission 188042) | Ecteinascidia turbinata endosymbiont from Florida, USA - Sample 2 (SPAdes) (version 2) | ecosystem: Host-associated > Tunicates > Ascidians > Unclassified | place: Key West, Florida...
AAATTGTATTTTCAGTGCAAATTTTTTCCGCCCCTCCCCAGTAAAATACCTTCCCGTACGTCTGTGGGTCTGAAACGACCTAACGCTGCCTTTGAGCGTGCATCTGAATCAAACTTGAGCCAGCCATGTGGAACAAGGTCGTGGGTTGAGAAGCTATTTGTTTTTGAAAGCAGCAAATGCGGTGCGACAGAGCGTCTAGTTCGAAAAAAGAAGAGGTTCGAGGAAAACCTGCGTTGTTCCATTCAAACCTCGTAAGTGATTGTTTCGCCAGGAGACGATGTCTTTTCAAAAACCGCTTCCTTAGTGTCCGGTTTCACTTCGATGAGGTTTTGGCCGAAGTTCAAGGTTAGCTCCTTTTCTTTCACCACCTGGAAAGGACTCAGGTTTACGGCGCACGATCATTGGACATAGCGGCAGAGTTAAACACGTAACAACGTATTTCCGTCACAAACGGCTGCAAATTGCATAACGATCACACGTGCTTACGACGCATTATCAGCGCATATGGCCACAATATTGAACAAATGCTTAGACTGCAACCCCCCAACTTTCCATCACCGGCGAACAGAAATCCGGTCTGCAACGACTCGCAGATGGTTGTCGCGTCTCGCGATTTCGTTGCGGTGGCGTTTACGAACAACCAAACTTCCAAAAAGAACAGGAACGAACGGGTGGTATGGGCCTGCCGCAAAGCCGGTCCCTGAAATCCTAGTGCAGTGTCAACAGGCTTCGATTTCGCGATCGCGCAGAGCTGGCGTGACCAACTCGAGCTAATGCTCGCGGCTAGCTTACACTCAAGACAGGAAATAAAAGAAGTGACTAATCCAAGACCATCGCAGGATCGTAGCACATTGCGAAGACAGTAACTGTCCACAGCGGAGAGTTCGGACTGCAAATGGAAATCGCCACCAGTGCAGATTTGGTGGCGCAAGGTTATCTACAACCTTTGCCAAGATCACAACAGCAACCATACCTCCATCAGCGACTTGGCGTACTTCTTCACTGCGAAGATCGACTCTCCAGCGCTGTTGAACATTATGTTGGCCGAACCTCGCTTGCCTTTCTGTAAAATGTGAAAGGTTCTACTGTTAACGCGCTATGTGTCAACATTCAGACTACGTTTGGTATTATCTCACCAATACCTAATGTTAAGAAAATCGTTGTAACGTGACAGTTTTAATTGACTCTGCAGATCGTTTTTTATTCTCGTAGTTATCTTTTCACTGTGCAAAGTTTGTACTACAAGCAAAAGCCTTATAATGACTGGGTCCGAGTGGGAATATGAGCAAGCTAATGCAAGTATTGAATTGCGCATACGAATGTAAATAATGAAATGAGCCCCAGAGATTTTCCTACAATATACTTTTTGCACACAGAGTGCGGGAGACACGCGCAATAAGACTTTTTTCTGGCGGTAGCTGATCAGGAATGCACCGCTAGCATTAAAGAGCAAAACAATCGTTTTACGAAATAACAGCATCTGCATTCGGAGCAGGTTATTAGGAACGCGACTGTAAAAAAACATTAGACTTCAAGAATATGACTGCAGAAAATAAATGCACGTCTTGAATGGATACAGGAGTCATACTATTCCTGCAGTTGCGCGAAAGTGAGCGCGTGAGCTTGAAGAAACGAAAGTTCTTCTAGATCTAGATAGCTTGCTGTGTCACTCAAAATAAATGAATCGACACAACCGAGATTTCACGCGAAGCACGCGTGCTGGTTTGACAACCGGTCTGAAGAATTCACCCACAACTCACAAATTATAACACCAAAACAAGAGTGCAATCAAATAACAGATCGTTTTCATTTTAATACGGGACATGCTTGCCCGTGCACTAACAGTGTAGCTAAAAGGTTGTGAATAAGCGCTACGGAAAGCACATTACACGTGGATGTTAATTTCAAGCAGGTGAGGTTTGGAGTTGCATTGCTCGCTGCATGAAGCAGCAAGCTTACAATGACCAATCACTATGGCAACACGTCAGCGGAGCATATTACGCCAGTTCTCGGACCTGTCTGAAGTACGAATCTGCGAGATACATGATCTTTTGAGGAGCACCGGGACATTTTAAAGGTGGCTTTGGGAATGTAAATATCGCATTTCCTTCCTTGAAGCTTTTCAGAGCTTGAAAAGTCTTTTCGACGGTGTCGACAGAATAATTGCTACACACTCCCGGAGTGGCGAATGCTTCCAGACATCCTTTAATCTACGCAGAAACACAAGCGAGAAAGAAACGTTATTGCTGTGTTTCAACACCATGAAGAGTGCGAACGCAGGCAACGGCATCACAGTGCAGTGAGGCGTCAATCGCAAAACTTTTCTTGGGACACCGCAAAAACAAACATCCACGCACTTCGCAGATATATGTTCTTCACAAGACTCGAAGGTCAAAAAAGAGCGAGCGTTCGGTGCATCATAATGCAAAAGCTGCTCATATCGATATCTTTATACGCAATATTCTGTTAAGGCAAGGCACTTTCAGATGTAAACCTGGTATTTACACTCTTTGGACTTCACTTTTTGATGAAAGAGTTGGAAATTTTCACGTTTGAAAATTTGCACTGCCCAGGACAGAACTCACGATGGCGCATTGTGAAACGGAGATGCGCACAGCGTTGTACCCACATGCAACATGCATCCGTCTAGGCTGCAACAGCTGTGGTAAGGCCTACTTAGTTTTCACCGCAACGTAATGTTAGCGCAGTTTTCAGTGAAGTGTATCCTGCTGCGGCGACGCTCGAGACGTTCATGATTTCGCTGTGCCCTATCTATGATGCACCATCAGCTTTGCAACTTCCCAGATTTTAGTTTCCAAAGCTAAGCAAACACCGCACGTGCTTCCACATACCTTGTCATATCTCAGTCTAATTCCCAGGGCAACCACAAGGTACTTGTAGGAAACCTGAAAAAAACACAATGTTTACCAGCATACAGCATTCACCGCGAAATCGATGGTATATTTGGTTAATTCAGCGAAGGCAAAGCAATGTCTTGCGGAAAAAACTAACGGCATATCGAGCGTGTTCCCCAAAAAGATTAGAGCTCAGGGCCGACAAAAAGAACAAAAAAAATGAATACGATTTATCGGCTAAGCTACCTATCACCTAATAGGCTTCCGTCACCTAGTAATGACACGTATTAACCCGTTTAGTACTGGACAAAAATCTAGCAGTTGGAACGCGTTCATTGCGTTTGAAATGCATTTACTGCGTCAAGCTCTGACGACAGCATAACGAGTGTTTGTTAATTTCGTGAAGAAAACGATTTTTTCCAGGCATTTTTTGGACATAAAATCACCAAATGGACTTTTGTTGGCATTGGCGTTTAGGTAAACAACCTACTTTAGAAGTGCCTACTGAACAGTCTTTGATAGTCCTACACCATATGAACGTTTTGTTACGACTACCAGATGGAAATCTTTTATGTTACAATTTAAAAAAATAACTGCACATTGCTGGGGTATCAAGATCACACGAGTGGGAAAGTATCAAATATTTAAAATATGGCAGTTTTTTATGAAAGCAAGTTACATTCACAGGCAAAATCATGACTTAACAAGTAAGAAGACTTGAAATATATGGACATCTATGGGCGTCAGAGGGAGTTTTTCCAGAGGGGGAGCAATAGTGGATTTTTGCAGGGGTAGCCAAAAAGATTTTTCGAAGGGAGAGGGTTGAAAAGTGGTGACATCTCATTTTACCTCCTAGAAATCAAGAATATAAAATTTTTTTTGCTAAAGGTTTAACAGATCTAAAATTTCAAAACCCAGGGGAAGGCTGAGGTCTTCCCTGCCTCCCTTTCCAACACCCATGGAACCATCTTAGTAATTTTGGCTGACTCAGTCAAAAGAAGATTGGATATAAGTTAAGAATATTTCACACACATTGCATGAAATGGTGAGCTATGACAAGAATAGATCATGGCATGTACAATAAGCAGATTTGTGATGATCTGTGGACGACAAAAAACTTACTCATTATCTCCACTGGACCCTTTTTTACTTACTGTGCTACTATGTTCCATTGGATCCTACAATTCCATACAACAGTTCCATAAATATACAAATACATCCTTGTTGCTAGTTGTAATTTTGTCACAATTTTTTTCAAAACACAATCTTTACTTGTTGCACTGCATCTAAGCAGCTACACTTTAAGATTTGTAAATGGCCAAAAAATCACAGCAGTTACACAGCTTTATGTAATTTCTACAACACAGTATGAAAATTCCAATAGGTTTTCACTTATATTAGTATAGAAGGCATAGACTTCTTATGATGGCACAAGTTAAAAGTATTAAACGCTACATCGAGCGAGATTTCCCACTTTTGGAGTTGTCCATTCAAAGACCTGCTATCAACTTGACACAAAAAAGCTGACAAGCTTGTATTTATGTACAGGCTTTTTAACATGCCATGAGTGTCAATGAATTTGCTGATGGTTTCAGTACTGTCTTTTCAATAAATATTTTCTTTGGTATACTGGTACTGGCATTATGAACTGATTTGCATGAAAGGATATTGCATGAGCACAAAGAAAGTTTATATGGAAGTTCAGCTGTTTTTAGTTGCTGTGCTTGAAGTGAACAAAGCACGAAGAATTACTTTAAAATGAATTCTTTAAAATTAAAACTTACAAGGGTTAGGCGGCTAAGCCCTACACATTAAATCAAAAAAATCAGATATAAATAAAAAAAGTGATATTTTTGATATTTAAAAAAAATCATGATTTTTATCAACACTGCAAATTCTGACTTAACCAGAATGCAGAAACAGAACACACCCAAATACCATGCAATACATTAATTTGCCAATATTTGAAAGGCAACCTTATCTCCATTTTCCAAAGTAACTGTGTTGGAATCAGCATCAATTTCTACAACTTTGTCTTGTATCCAAGTTGCTTTTGAAGGCATTACACTCTTCGTTGCTTTCATAGACTGTGAAAGAGTTTTGGCTCCTGCTCCTACCAGTGTCCATAGTGGTTGATAATAATGTTTCTGCAAAAATTATTTGGAGCACACACTGAGTAAACATCAACACCAAGAGTTCTTAGAGAATCACTTAGTTTACCCCTTTATAATTTTTAGATGGCAATTATGTCCACAGTCATATACAAAAAACAGCATTTCTAGAAACTTCACAACTTTTTTGAACTGCAATCACTTTAACATCCACATGAAGCATTAACTCAATATTTTGTTACTAACAGAAGTAGGAAAACCTAGGTATTTTAGGAATTTGCTACAATACACAACATTCAACTATCTGAGAATGTAATTTTGTGAAGCTTCAGTTGAATACAGCGAATAACAATTACTCAGCTGATAAGCTAATTGATAGATGTTTTGCATCAATAACGCATAATACATTTTCAACTAGCTTAGAATATTGGTTGAATCAACAGAAGACTAAGAATCAAACCTTTATTTTGTATTTTCTACGTAGTGGGGAACCCCGCACTCCTTTTGATGCACACTAAAATAGGAGGCACCAAATTTTTTTAGCAACTGCTATCTGTATGTATTTTATTTACACATTTACACTTGCTGCATCTTTATCCAGACATGAGAAAATTTGTGCTTTGGTTTCTTTGGCAAAACTGTTCTGCAACCACCTGTAGCTGTAACTTGTAGTATCAGTCTGTTTGTTCAGCCACTGTTAAGTAGCTGTGAATACATAAAAAAACTAAGTATTAATATAACAATACAAGTGCAGGAAAAATGTTATTACTAAGGCTGGTAAAAATGCAAAGTATTCCAAGAAAACAGATGTATTATACTATGAGCTTGTTACTTTGAAACACTAATTATGTATTACATAAAGCTGTGTTCACAGCTCCTTTATCTATTTATGTTTACAGAAACCCTGTGGACTAAATTCCATATGAACTGACCAAGAGCAATGGAAACAGGCTGCCATAGCAACATACAATGAATGTAATACAAAAATTCTTCCCACATCAACTCATCACTCCTGCTTTAATACTTTAGACATGCAAAATGTTTTTGTTGCTGTGACAGCATGCTTTTAAATTATTTATTACATTAGCTTTATATACTGAACAACAACATTGATTGAAATTTAAAAGTAAATACAATTTTTAGAGGCTCATAATACTGCCACAAAATTGATTACCGCACAACCTAATAAACATTAGAGAAGTGTTATATTCAAACCATAAAACCAGCTTGTTTCTGGATTGTAAAGACTAAGAGAAATTAATAAGCTAAAAATGCCACTCATAATCGGTATGTTTTGTCAATCAAAAGTGCCTAATGGCTGTTGTGATCTGTGTTCGTTGAACAGTTCTGTAGCTGTGTTTAGTGGAGGAGTTACAATTGTGAAAAAATTTTGTAATCTTCAATTTTTATAATCTTGAGTTTTGATCTGAGCAACAGTGCATAATTTTTTCTTTTTGTTTCATATGTCGACTTTTGCGCAGGACTGAAGATGTGTAACACATGAAACTAGTTTCCTTACGCAATAAATTGCGATCGATTCGCTTGGTGTGGGTCACTATTGTGACTTTACAAATATTGCTGAATGATAAGTACAAGCTGAATCATTGCAAGGAGATGGGAGCAGAACCAGGCAGGGGATTCCTCATACAGCCGGCTGCAAAGCTAGAGCCTGAATTGTTGCTTTCAATAAGAGGCGAATCCCAGCCGCTGGTGCTTCCCACTGAAGTGGACATCAATTAAAAAACTTTGAGAGACAAGGAATGACTTACGAATTGTTGCTTGAAAATTTTAGCATGAAAAAACTGAATAGTTTATTGTACCGCAACTGTAGTGTAAACTTTTTCACTGTACCGCCCGAACTAACTAGAGTTGGCATGCTTGACTTTTTCCGCTGCATGTTGCAGTCTGTTGCAAACCATGTGATCGCCTGAGACAGAAACCACGCTAACGCGGAGAGTATGTTTTGTCAATCAAAAGTGCCTAATGGCCGTTGCGATCTGTGTTCGTTGAACAGTGTTGTAGCTGTGTTTAGTGGAGGAGTTACAATTGTGAAACAATTTTGTAATCTTCAATTTTTGTAATCTTGAGTTTTGATCTGAACAATAGAGCGTAATTATTTCTTTTTATTTCATATGTCGACTTTTGCGCAGGACTGAAGATGTGTAATACACAAAACTAGTTTCCTTACGCAATAAATTGCGATCAACTCGCTTGGTGTGGGTCACTGTTGTGACTTTACAAATATTGCTCATAATCAACATGTATCAGTAAAGCATTCGTTTTTTTCTACTACAAAATTTTGGCTTGCTTGCTGTGTGGCAAAGCACTAGTCACCTATCTGAGGTTCTGCACAGACCAGATAACCACTGGTGAACAAATGCCACGTTTCTTTTGTCATATCATGCTGAACCTATGTTATATTGACACAAGTCTCTAACTACAGAAAGGTCTTAAATAGATGCAGGCTAATCTGGCCTGCACAGCCATTCATCTGGTCTGCAAAAGCACATTCGAAAAAACGTATGTATGAAAATTAGCTTGTTTGGTACACTGTAACATATCCCAAAACAACAATGACATTATGTAAGACAGCCTAGTGAATGCCAGTTTGCTAAGTATTACTTTGCTGCAGGTTGGCCTAACGTTAGAAGATATGCTGCAGCAATCTGAGGTGTTCGTTAATATTAGGCATATTCTATCTGAAGCCAGATTTTGCCACTTATGCTAAAACCACAGTTAAGAAATTTTATCATATCATTGTTTGTAACAAAATGTTTTGACATTTTTTTTGGACATTGTGACTAATCTGACTAAATGTCTTTGACCATTTAAAAAAAATCAGTCTATGACCAAAAAAAACTAGTCACAGGGTCAGTCAAAAGAACACCTTGTTACAAAAATTCTTAAAATATTGAGCTTTAATTGACTAAAATTCCACACAGTTGATCATTCCATAAATTTTACTACAGTACATCAGATGTATATTTCTTGTATTTCGACTTAGTAAATTTTAGTTCTTATATTGTAGTAAGACCTACCCTGCACTGTGTTAATGCAACAGCTCTGTATGATTATGATTATCCTCACTACTACATAATTTACAATGAGTTATATAATCTGAAGTAAAAAATGCTCAAGTTACAGTATTGCAACTCTGGTAACACGAGCACTAACTTCAGCTAGCCTGGTTGGTTGGTTTAGCAATAAGCCTAGCATATTTTTAAGGAAGTGGCTGCAGAACCGCCTATGGATGTTCATGTGTCAAAACTTATTCAACCATCCCGCCTTGCTAATGGTTCAGGTTTCACCTCTCGAGCACCTTATATTTTCATAATAGTGACTGCTTGCACGTTTCAATTCGTGGAACCAGTATTTTTTTTACTTTTTTCAAAACTTAACAAATTTTTGCTTTAGGGGTTAGTGTTACGTTAGTGTTAGGTTAGCATTAAGTTAGTGTTAGCTTATTGTTACCTTAGTGTTAGGTTAGGGTTAGGTTTACCTTTTGTGTTTACTAACTATGTTTCTACAAAGCCTGCTGCATTCTCCTTGTACGTCACTGTCATGTTACAAGAGATGGTCGAATAAGATTTCATATTTAAAGATCCATTGATGGTTCTGTAGCCACTGCCTAAAGGTAGTAGTAGAACCTTTCTACAATACATTTATGATTAAGCTAAAGCTGCTCTTTTCTCGAAGGATAGTACACCTGTAGTAAGTGGATTTTTTTTTATTGCACAAATTGCTTCCATGCGTTTTTTTCTTATTTTTGGCTCTTTGGTAATCATTAGGCTAAAATCAAATGACTTAATGAAACTAATGCACAGCAGGTTATGTGCAGTTAAAATAGATTAATGCAAAAGCAAGTCTGCATGCATACACACTTCAGATGGCTCGATGATGGCAACTTTTCCTGATCCAAGGCTGTTGCACAGACGGCTTCCAACAGAAATTCCTGCTGTACCTCCACCAGCAATAACGACCTCATAGGTGCTATTGCACCGGGAAGAGACCAGAAAAGAATCAGACTGCGCGCTTCTGCAAATTGTTCCCACAGCAGCGCTACGTTGCAGTGATATACATGACCGTGCAAACAGCATTTTTTATGATGTTTAGCCTTTGTTTTAGGCTGCTGGAAATTTATACAAGTCACCGATATTTTCTGTTCTGTAAAAATAGACAAAATCAGTACTTAACTTACTATGATTTTCCGACAACTTTTAGTCTGCAACAGGAATTGGACGACATGTGGTTTGATAAGTGCTGTTCAATTCACGCAGCAAATGTGCAACTCAGTCTGAAAAAGCCGCGAACACCATTACCGAGTGCTTCCGCGTCACGTTCACGCAATCATCTGTGCAAGGTCAAGAGGTCAGGCATCTAACGGATTTGCGATCAGATAGTGCTGAGTCACCCGTGTCGCAACTGCTGTTTTTTTCACTAGATCTGGGGTTTTTCTGTTTTATCTGGGGTTCTGGGTTTTTATTAAAAATCTGTTTTTTTTGACTCTGGTAAAATTTTAGAAATGTATGTTGTATTATTGTAATTTCCATTCAAGAATACAGTAGTTTCACTGGCGTAATATGTGCAGATTCAGGAGCCAGTTGTTTTTTGAAATATAATGGTTTGCAGCAATAACTAGGCATAGGCCAGCACCCTAATCTATCGTTGATATGTCAAGGGCTGCTTGTGCATGATTTTGGAATGCTTTTTTAAATTTTGAAGATGCTGTGGTTGAGAATCTCTTCGGAATCATTGTTTTACGGGCGCATTGTAATATGAATGTAAAATTTTGAATGTTAAATTAGTAATCAAATATTGCAGTGAATGCAGTGGTTAGGGTGAAAAGAAAATTTTAAGACCTTGAATGTATCATGTACATGTTTCAATCTGTGCATTTAAGTGGAAGAAAACATTTATGTTTTTTTTAGAAAAGATCTAATATCTTTTTTACGTTACTTAATACATTTGATTTGCTTCTAGCCTACTTGTAAATTGTCAGTATGTTTAAAAATAGACTTGAACTTGTTAAAAATATGATGCAAATAATGCATATTGCATACATTACCATAATTTTTAAGTGCAAGTACCAGTAGCGTGCGTTTCAAGTTTGGTTTTGACTTTTTTTAAACATTTTGTATGTCTGGGGGTTTTTATTATTTTCTGGTTTTTTTTCAAGGTAAATTCTGGGGTTTTTCTTCACAGCAGAGTGGCAACACCATGAGTCACCCTTGTGGTGTCTCGTAGAGATGGCAGGGTCCAAGATTTTTCAGGCCCGGACCGCTCATAGTCTGCAACATCCAGCCCACTAACCACCCGTGGACCGAGGACTTTTATTTCATTTCAAACCGGCCCACCCATGCCCCGCTAAACAGTTGGCACTTGTTTATTTTGCCTTCTAAGGCCAAACGTTCCTGGGGCTATTTTGTTTTTCGAGGCAAATATCTGCTGAGACTATTTTACCTTTTATGGAACATGATTGGTTGAAGTGGTCATGCCATGTTGCAAGCAGAATATACAAAGTTACATATTTGGATTTGTGTGTAGCCTACTGTAAGCCTAAGACCCTAAACCTAGGACCCTGAACCTCAAACCCCTAACCTAAACTTGAAACCCTTAACCTAGAACCCTCAACCTAAAACCATGAACCAAAAAATAAACCCTCAACCTAAAACTAAAACCCCAACCTGAAACCCTTAACGAGTCCCGTCGCTACAAGCTAGCTTTATTAGGCTTAGCACCTCCAAACAAAGCTCCAAACTGTAATGTGAAACACCACCGCATAAATCAGTGGACTTTTGTCAATTTTAGAATGTCAAGACACCGCACAAACATAAACCCCCCCAAGGGAAGACTTTCTGGCGACGGTTCTGCTTTCAACCTAAAACTCGTAACCTACAAACCTAAACCTTCAACCCGCAACCCAAAACCATGAACCTAAATCCCTAAACCTAAACACCTCTACCTAAAACCCTAAACATAAAACTCTAAGCCGATGGTTCTTAACCTTTTCTCCACCGCACTCCCCTTCAGTAATTTTCCTTTGTTTGACGCCCCCATGACTTTAATAAGTCGTAAAAACAAATTTATTTCTTGGTAAGTATTCATTTTTTTTAATTTTTAGGTTTTGCAACAGACACGAAGTCCATAGAGTATAAACACAGAGTCTGCACAATGTAGATTGATAAAAACAAACACAACAACGATTAATGGCGAGTTTGGACATAGAACAACAGGGTTACGGACACTTTCTTAACACTACTGTTCGCTAGCGCGTAACACTTGGTACAACGCTACTGCAGAGTAGGCGACTGAGTCCAACCCTGGTCAAGGCCAGGTAAAGTACGAAAGTATTGTGGCATGCACACGCCCGAAAACAAACACTAACCATGTGTGGCGGAACCTTTTTCAAAGTGGGGGGTACAAGTGCACGTCAAAAAAAACCAGAAAATTTTATGGTTTGAATTGGCAACTGTGACATCACAAGCATTGGGATATGACGTCATTACCTATAATTACACCACTGTGAAAACGTATCGGTTAACTACCTGAAATTCAAATAGGTTGTTAAAGGGGTGGCCCAGGTTAACAGCGTCACTCGCGTTCATCATAGAATTTATTCTGATTGACTAAAACCGTTCGACGCTTGCGTCACTGACGTTTCCATTTGCTGGCAGCATCGTTGCTCTGTGATGTTAGTTACGTAACAATAAATGAGAAGTTCTCATGATAACTTCTTCATTGTTGAGTAACATACGTCATAGAGCAGTGATAACGCCAGTAAGCCCTATACGTGCGAGGCTCATTCATATTAGCCCGTGTTGCTGGACAATTTATCGTTCGTTTGAAATTATTCTCGAAATAGGAATTGTTCATTGGATTGGACTTCATATCCAAAGTTCTATACAAATCCATTGCTTTAAAAAACGTTCAGTCCGATATGAATTATGTTTCAAAAATACTTATTTGAGCTCTAATTGATGAACCCGAGTAAAGCGCGAGCGAACAAAGTCGAGAGAACGTCTATTACGAACGATATTATTTTATTCAGGTCACCTGCAACATGAACGTGAAAGGCCAGACATGAAACGAAAATAAATGAACAGTGACATGCTCAAAGAAAAGAGCCCGAATTAACAACATAGAGAAGTGGAACCGCACCTTGGGTGATGGCACAAATATACAAAGCAAACAAGCTCGCCTTCTCAGATACAAATCGTAATCGAAGACTCGGGCTGAATCCAAGTATTCCGTGTACCGTAGTCGCCACCGGGCTGTTAAAAACACCAAGAACACAGCTGAAAAAATAGGTAAAAATGAGAGAGCATTGATACCTGTTTTAAACACGTTCAAACTAACAACTTTTCCACATCTTGAACACAGAAGTAACATGACTGAATACTCATTCTACAAAGGCATTAGATACCGGAATGCAAAAACACGACAAAGCATGTGTAGCAACTGGCAAGTTGTCTGTAAGGAAGTCAATTGTGTTGCCTATGCACAAATTAAATATAGCTATTTTGTGTTGCCAATGCAAAAACAAAAACACAATTGAAATGGATTTGTCAAATATTTCATTTTGCGTGTAAGAATCAGCAAAATTTCACTATTTAGATGATGTTAAAACGCTTGAAATTACACCATTTTTTAATGGTATGGCACGAACGTTTTCCTACACACAAGCATGGGCAGGGCCGGCCTTAGGCCGATGCAACCGATGCAGTTGCATTGGGCCCCGCGCCTCTGGGGTCCCGCACCATGGTGTTTGGGTAGATTATTCATTTTTACCAGATGCACCTTGCGCTTGAGAATTCAGTGGAAACGCCATATAAATTTCATTGTTAACAAAGAACACTCTCGTCAGAACCAGCAAATTTCCTCTCGAACGTTAACAAACGTGCTCAATTCTCGTGTTAGTGCTGTACTGTATGTCTGCGCTCTACCACGATGGTAACACGGTTGACTGAACACGATGACGTCATGAAATCATTGCTCAGAGGGGCCCCGCGCCTAGGTCTTGCATTGGGCCCCGCATCTGCTAGGGCCGGCCCTGAGCATGGGTGTCGGAAGGGGGGCACAAATTTGAAAATTTCAGCAAAAAAGGTTGTTTTCTTACTTTCGAGTGATAAAAACAGAACTTCACCACTTTTGCTCCCCCACCCCAAAAAAACGTTTGGAAAAATCCACTAGTGGAAAATCCTTCCGATGCCCATGCACATAAGCATGTAAAATTACACCATTTTTGTAAAAATTGTGTTGCATCTCACCATCTAGCAACAAGGTTGAATAACACCAATTCTGTGTGTACCCATAGCATGGTGACGGATTGTTCACGGTGTATTCTGACAAGCAAATATCAAACCATGTCAAATTGCAATTAATACATTACAAAAATATTGAAAAAATACTGCCAAAAATCCGCAACATGTTTTTCATTAAACGATTTACTTCGACAATGGACCCAACACTAATTGTGTTACTTAATTTATTTAGGCAAAATTCGACATTTAAAAGTGGAGGGGCCAGGACCCCCAGAAATAAAAGTGGGGGGACCTAGGTCCATGAAGCC
>Ga0210059_1011493_pt1 | contig 13534 bp, 8 predicted proteins | sample Ectturendosymbi2_FD_188042 | JGI IMG/M metagenome (GOLD analysis project Ga0210059, IMG submission 188042) | Ecteinascidia turbinata endosymbiont from Florida, USA - Sample 2 (SPAdes) (version 2) | ecosystem: Host-associated > Tunicates > Ascidians > Unclassified | place: Key West, Florida...
GTGCCTCGTCCGAAAACCAGACATTGTCAAGAAAGTCTGGCACAGCGTCAATCTTGTCGCAAAACCACTGGCACATGATCACTCGCTTCCTCATGTCGTCAGGTGTAAGCTTTTGTTTAATCTGTATTCTGTAAAGATACATGTGGAGATCTGCGATCAAAATTCTCCGCACGGACTCCCGGTTGATTCCAAGCTCCTGACTTCGCCGACGCACAGACTACAGAGTCTCTGACAGTAGCAGCGTTGTGTGGTGTCCTTGATGATTTCGGTCGTCCAGCGTGTGACTGTCTGTTAGTGTCTTTACGATTGAGGTTATGCACAGTCCCATGGGTTCTGAACTTGTTGACCCATCTGTAGATCACTGAGAGGACAGGAAATTCACGACATCCGAACCGTTCTTTGAGTTGCAATTGAGCTGCGTGGATGGACATCAGCCGAAAATGTGCCTCAACTATAAATGTCTTTTGCTCAGTAGTCCATGGCATCTCGAAGGTCAAATTTGGTAGACTCTTAGAACATTAATTCTACTTGGTAAATCTGAAAAATAAAAATAATTGATTAATTATTTCAAACGTTATTCAGGTTCAGGTGATGACCGTTTTTTTGTATAACCTTGTACATATTAAAATGGCTATTTTTGGATGCGTTCCCACACCTTCTTTGTTAGCACTACATCTTTGGATACAGGTGTAGGCCTACTGCGTTCATCAGACTAACGACACAGCATATCAGTACAGTAGGCTAGGAAAGGGATAACTTATACTAGCAAGTAAGTCCAACCACTCCCATCATGGCTAAACTAAAAATTCCAAAAAATCGTTTTCATCACCTGTAGTTTGAGGTTTTCTGAAAAGTCTGTTGTGGAAATATATAAAGTGACTGGGTGAAGTGTTTTGCCAATTAACTAACATTAGCGAATGCGATTCCACATGCAGGAACTTTTCCTCGACTACCAAATCGAATGTGAAGCCTGTGCCATATTTTAGTAACACGGATGGTCAGACTTTTGGATCAAGTGCAGTGAGCGTTTTCCGGAAGTTTTGGGGAAAGTTGAGAAATTTTTTTTTGGGGAAAAATATGTTGCTGAGCAAGTTTCGACCAAATATTACACATGCGTAATGAATAACGCAATCGTCTTGACATGAGCAAGACCGGTGGAAACGCCATACGACTTAAGCTGACCAATTTGCAACCTGCTTCAAAATACTTGCAGAAAAAAAACAAGGGTAAGGTTCGCAGTACTTGCAACCAGGGTTGTGGAACCAAAAGACAAATTTCGGGCTCCGGCTCCAGCTCCAGGCATCCAAATTTTTGGCTCCGGATCCGGCGCCAACCTCTAAAAGTTTTGGTTCTGGCTCCGGCTCCAGAACGGTTTGGTCCATTAAAAACTAATAACTATTGAATTATTTCTACAACTGGCTTACTCCACAAACTATGTCTGTGGAACGGGAACTCAAATTTCAGACTCCGGTTCCACCATTCAAAAGTTTTTGGCTCCGGCTCCACAGCCCTGGTTGGAACCAACTGTTTCTGGAAATGAATGGCATTGTTTCTACAAATGCAACTGCATTCGTTTTGTTTGTTCGTTTTTTTGTGCTAACTATTAAAACTAAACGGCCCCTTTATTTCATCAACATTGAAATATTTTCAAATTGAAATCATATTTTTGCCTACATTAAAATCATAAGTGGGGAGCAATTTTTAAGCAAAGCTCCAGTAGGGGGGCGATTGAACAAAGAGGTTGAAGAGCACTGGTGTAGCTAGATGACGCTCAGTCCTTCCTACACTTTGTTGACCAAACTCTCTTTTAGCATTCTCTTTTTTCTCTTCAGCATCACGTGCACACTTGTCAAAGGAGGGATTATGATGAACAGAAGGCAGTTGTAGTGGTGAAGCATCATTACCAGGGTTGCCAATTAATTAATCAAACATAAAACGTGCGAAAGTATCTCAGAGGCTTACGTAACCTACGCTCAAGAGCGGCTTAGAAATCGCTTACGTTATATTTTTAACAACATTTCGTGCAGTTTACTTTATGTTCAAGGGCAGTTTACAATCAAAGGCGGCTGACAATCGAATAAATACGGTAGGTGAGAAAGGGAATTCCCCGATGTTTTAAGTTTGGTTTTCATCTGAGATCGCAGTAGGTTGGTAGAGAAAACGTTTCTGAGAAACCGGAAATCCTGAAAATCTTCACATTAATATGATGTGATCAACAAATAAAAGAAAGGCAATGCAGCTAATAAAACACGAAACTGCACAGGTATCAAACATGCTGTTTTTGCAACTACTAAGCCAAGTGTTTTCTCTCAATGATCCAGGTTGTACTGTCTTTGTACATACATAGGCATTTGGCATCTCGACATTTAATTGATTTACTTTCCAATATGGGTGTCTGTGCATTATACAGTGAAGCTAGACGGTATGAGGTATCGGCAATTATCGGTGACCCGCAAACGTTTAGTGAAGAATCATTCAAACAACTGGTGTTTGACAACGCAGACTTCTATATTCGGACCCTTGATAGATGTGGTACATTTCATTCCATGGGTGGAGCCTTGTGTGTTACGCCAGTCTGAGGAGTTAAACGTCTGGCTGACATAGAGCATGTACTGTAAAAGCGTGTCCAGTAGCAAGATTGGCAATACTGAATAGTGTGAAGTTGCACAGATAAACTGCACCAAATAGCAAATGAAATGGTGACATAACGATGGAAGACCCTGCAGCAACGCGTTGCCATTAATCAACAAACTCTGTTCATCCGTTCCTTGATTTTGGTGGATGAGTGGGTCCGGTCTCTCTCTTCCTATAAATCCAGACTGTAGTGGATATGTGGAGCTAGTGACCAAAGCCATTACAGATCATCAGACTTCCAAGGTGATAAGGTTACCATTTGTCAACTTGCCACCCAGGAGCTTCTACGCAGTGTATTCTGTCCTTGCACACGTAATCAATAAACGCAAAGGTTCTGACAAAAGACATGTTTCGTCACATTTGATCAGCCATTGTAGGCAAAAATTATGAACACGGTGGCCTTCTCAGCCAGTAACAGTGAACTCTCACATGTCGTGTAAGGCTAGGCGATTTCCATCTGAAAAAATCTCTGAGACTGAAAACTTCAGAGACCGAAAATATCTGAAAAGAAAAATTCCCTGCATAACCTTTCATGTAGATACAGCGTGATTCGAACTGAAATATGTTGCACTACATGTATATTGTGGCCTTAAGTCCCCAAATAGTGTGGAGCACGTATCCTGGATTGTATAATGGCCTTTTTAAGAGTATTTTTAGGTTCTTCGACATTCCAGTTAAAATCCCATATGATCCCGATTATGAGGTAATTCAACATGATGCAAACATATTATGACATCATAACGAAGTAATGACATTATGATTCTCATGCTCTTTTGTTTATTTATGTTTTCATCAACTTTTCAATGGGTTGTATGGTCGTTTAATAAAAAAATAATCAAATATTATGCCGTCATAAACTAAATCATATCTCCGTATGAGGCCATTTCTCTGATTAATATAAGAAATGGCGTCCTAGAGGTGAAAGCTCAAGTAGGACACAGGCAGATTTTTGATATGTTATGAAAACTGCTGAGGTGAGGGCACATAAAAAAATTTCAGCTTTTTACTAATTTTTCCAACCTTTTTCCCATTTTGACTGGCCTAAATCGATGTTAGAGTGACCGCTGATCAACACCTTGCAGGAACGTTTCACCTTTATGTAACATAACCAAACGTTTCATCACACCTTCTCCGTCACATGGCTTAACGCAGCGGTTCTCAACCTTTTTTGGTCCACGGACCACCTTTTCAAAAAAATAACCGATAGACCACTTTGCTGTGCTGGCAACTGATGAACAACTAGTCAAAGCTGTGTTGGACATAGGTTAGTGAACGTTTCATGAAGAATTTATGGAATTCTATGTGGACCACTACAAATTACAGGTGGACCACCATTGGCTCACCTGGACCACGTTGACATACACTGGTTTAACGTCTCGAAACTTCAACCTTTGCTTGCAGCATATGGCGATAACGTGAGGTTGACCATAAGTGCCGTGTATCGTATGCCAAGCCAAACGATATCCCACGGTGGGATCTTTCGCAGTAAGTTTGTTGATCTTATCGCGTGTGCGGTTCGTAATTTTACAACACAAGCAATCGTACCTCATTGGAATAAGACCTTTTTGCAATATATGCACCGAACTGACGTACGAAAATTTGATATTTCATGGGGTCACCGTTGAAGTTATCGATTGCTGGTGTAGGCAAAAGACGTTCTTGGTCTGCATGAACACCATTATCTTTGGGGAAAAGTGTGGGGTTGCTCAGAAAACACTCTGCAGTTTTTTTGCTCATGTTCACGTTTAGCGCGCCAAGCGTTGTAGGCACCTAAACCCAATCGACCAGGGAAAAATGGGTTTCTTTCATGTCTTTAACGTGGAATTCTTGTTTAGATTAACCTGCTGGTAGCAGCATCCCGGTCTGGTCACCGGCAAGACTTTCGTTCACCACCAGCACGAGACACGACCTCCTGTGAGTCCATTTCAGCTGCCGCCAATTCCAGTTCACCCTGTGTAGGGCGGTGTCTTTTTGCTTTTTCTGCAGCTTTCCTTTGTACCTCTTTCCTCGCTAATTCTAATTCTGTTCTGCGACCGATGCCCTTTTCTTATACCGCGTCTTGTTCCGTGTGCCTGAGGTGAGTTTGCCATAAACTACCAACCACACCGTGTAAAATTTGCTGGTTTTCCTGATACAGTGGTCGCATGAGCGATTTCGTAACTTTGAGTAAAATGAATGCATAAACTTCACGTTTGGGTGTTTGCTTCTGTACGAGCCGAATTCGACGTACAACGTTTTTTTTTGTTTTTTTTATCCAAACACAGTGCTTCATGCATCAGGAGCTCTCCTTTTACCAGGCTCGCAACCAGGGGGGTCAACCGGGCATTCCCGCCCGAAATTTAATAAATATGTTTAGCACGTTTGTAGTTGTTAGGTACAACAACAAGTTACAATCATTTTGACCTTCCCAAAAGTGTATGCTGTTGCGGCCCTGCCTGTTACCGCTCATTCATAAATTTCTTTTGAATGTTCACTCACGGTTGATGTAACCCGACTGTGTCAGTTACGATCTTTACAGTCTGGCGCCAAATACGTTTAATAGCAGTTTGCTGAGCAGCAGTTATCGCAAAATATTTCCTAAGATCTTAGTGTTCTAGCATCTGGAAAACCTAAAAAAATGGTGAGAGCATATCTTTCAGCTTCCGTCGGCTTATCAAACTTAAATTTGAACATGTTCCACGTGTAATCAAGCAAGGACAGTCCTTTACATTTTTGGGTGCTGTAATGCCTGGGATTGCATCCATGGTCTTCGCCGATTGGAGCATAAGATTCAAAGCATCGTTTATGGCCTATGGATATCTCGTTGTTAATAACAACTGAAAGTTAATATTGTCAAAGGAAGAGACAATAATATTAATTTATTGCTTCAAACTTCGTTAGAATCGTTATTCAAGTAACAACAAGGTACGACACATTAATAAAAGGCATTCTCGTAGTAAACAATAACTCAAGTCTTAAATCAGTTTCTTGTCACTAAAAAGATAACAACTTCACACAATGGGGAAAATCTTTCGAGAAATGCAAGCTATCGAGGAATCAGCCAATGGGCCCGGTTTTCATAACTTTGATTCAATCTTGCACATATCTATACAACCTGGGAAATAAACCTTTTTGGAGAATAACTATGATTTACCTGGAAAACAGAAGCCTGGATTAATCTGACATAAAATGATAGCGAATTTAGCGATAATAAAATAGGTATGTCTTTTCTGGCCACTCTTTATATTCAAGTAATTAGTCTCCAGAAAGGTCACGTAGTAGAATCAATCAATATTTTTTTATAGGAAATCAATTTTACGTACGTATACGCATCGTCAGTCCTGAAATCTGCAAGTAAAACGTAAGAGTGAAATGAAGGACTAAAATAGTTACAGTACATAGTTACAGGCATACTACCTTTTGCAAACCTAACTTGCCACTTGATTGAGACAAGTAAAAGATAAGCAGCTGGAGGGAAATTGTTGAATAGAAACAGAAAACGTGCTTTGTTTATAATTCTTAGGTAAGTAAATGGCTGTGTGCAAGTCAATGGAAGTCATGATTTTGAAGATGCTTTCACTAAGCAAGTTAAATCTCAACCTTGAAAACACTTGCCACCAAAATTTGCCATTTTGATTGTTTCTCAGCTCCGTTGTGTAAAGTTGTCTTTGAAACAAACAAGTGAGACTACAAAGTCCATCACGCTCTTGATATTATTACACTTTTCTGGGTAAAAATATTTAAGTTTGTAATTTGCAGGGTTTACATGAATTAGTATGACCTTCATTGAGAATACCAGTTGGGGAAAAGCGGATAAAAAGGTAGAGGACTACAAACGTGACAGAATGTGCATGGAATACAAATGTTATGTGCTGGTTTGACAATCGTAAAATGAAATGAGAGAGGAAACTCACAAACTTTTTTGAGAAACGTTCTTTCGCGCCTTTCACAACGGTACGTTTGATTCTTTTTTTGCACCTTGCGCAAGAAAATATGATGGGTTGAAAATAAATTTACTGCAGGTTCTCAACGTCTACAACAATAAGCACATTGCAAAGCATTCCAAACATAACCAGCGACGACGTTTTGACTAACAAAAAACAAAACAGTGAGACGCACCCACATCAGCTTATTCAAAATATTGATATGCTGCTAATCATCTGCATTTTGACGGAATGTTTGCAGCAAATGTTTAGGTTACACTTTTATAGAATGAAACGTAGTCGTGAAGATTTAGTGTTAGGAACGAAATGCTTTCATGCTGGTACAACCTTCAAGTTGGTTAATACTGTCACTTGACGAAACTCTGGAGCACCTTTTCTGACATTCCAATAAAGCGTTGGACATGGGCGTCCGCAGAGGGTGAAATGGGCATTTGCCCCCTCTTGAAATCGGGACTAAGAACTTTTAAAGAATTTTGTGAACAAACATTTTCATTGAAACCTCAAAAAGATAAGCAAAATGTTGATGTTGCTCCCCTGGAAAAAAATTTTTGACCCCCCACGGCAATAGATATGGTGCACTGTTTGTTGTTTTTCACATATGTATGTTCGTAGGAGTTGCTGGTGGTTTTAGAGCTACATCTATAGTACTCGAGAGAAAAGGGTTGAATTGAGATTGGCGTTTTCCTGTTTAAATCACAGTGATATTGACTAAATTACAAAATTTTCAAATATTTATACAAAGGGACTGCCATGCTTTCTAAGACTTGAGGCGATGTAAACCATTTGTTATGCTATGAAGAAAAATGACTTTAGGCGAGTTGGAATGTGAATACGTTTATCTCAGACTAAACTGATGCGAACTGTTTGACAACAGACGCTGCTGAGAAAAACGATGTTGCAAATTGGTATGTTTACCTGGTCCAACCGGTTTAGACTGCTTTACTAGCGCTTCAATCGCTTAAGGCTGTGACAAAGTGTTCAAAATAAGATCAAACCTACAGATAAACAACGAAGTTTGTATCTTAAGACGAAAGTTTTTTTGGTGCAGTTCACTGGAATAAAACCAAAGTCATGTGAAAATATAACGTAACCGATGCACTGTTTTTATCGGGTAAGGTAGTTGTTTGCATTTAAGCACGTTTAATGGAAGAGGAAAATAGCGTATATAGGTTTATTAAAGTATAAAAATATGGAAAAACGCTGTTGCAATTTAAGCTGGTGGCACTGGCCAGCTGCTCAGATTCTTTCGAAAAATCCTTGTGTAAAATTTGAAAAAAATTATTTGACGTCAAACGTGGTCATTCATGTTGTGCTGTTGGTTTCAATGTTTCGACTGGTGAGAAGTTGTGTGGGTTTTGTTTTTTCACAGAGATTTAGAAAAAAGCACGTAACATAATTGTCTTAGACACAAAGTTATGGTGTCGGTTCGTGTGATTCCAACATCTGTTGTCTCGAAGGTTCTTTATAAAAGTAAAAACATTTCCACAACGAAAGACGTGGCAGTATGCTGATATCATGCATTGTCTGTTTTTAAATAAACTGTTAACTTGAACAAAGCGTTCAAACTGTAGGAAGTATTTTTTTATCTTCTTGATTACTGCGCTGTAACATGTATTTACAAATCAGCCACAATTCTTGCTGAGAAGTTTATAAACCACAGCATGTACTCAAAGTGTTCTAGAGTTTGCAACAAAATCAAATCATTAATTGCAATCACATCTGTGGTTCATTGAAAGTTACGGTTCATTACCTTTCAATTACCAATATCAAATTTATTTTATTTGCAGCTTCAACAGCTGCCTTTCTGTTTTGAATAACAAGTACATGCACCTTTAATGCATGACATACTGATTCCTAAGGAAGCTTCATAACAATTTATTGTTTCATTTGAAAAAAAAAACATAAAGTCCATTGTGAGTGGATCAAAGACCTTTTTCTGACGATTTGCTGTACTGTATGTTATTTGTGAACAGAAGTATCTTCACTTTTTCAACAAGCTTAAGACCATCAGAAGAAAATAGAAACACCAAATAAATGTAGTAAGCTGCCTTTATTCGTTGAAATTGCGATGAAGGTTGAATTTCAATAAATATGATGGATATCGAACATCTGAATTTTTTCTATTTCTTTGTTCATTATTGGGTCGTTGCTGCAGGAGTTCGTGTCAGTTTCAACGTATTTTAAATGTTGCAAGTGTAAATCTTTTTAAGTCAGACCAGCAAGTTTTTTGAAATAACTGAGGAAAGCTGAAATGTTTCATTATTTTTGCAATACATGCAATTTTATCAAATCAGCTTCGCCAAGACAGACCATGTCAAAACGTCATTTACCATAAACAGAACATTTGTAGCACTGCAACCCATTAAAAATTTTTTACAGACGCTTGGTTGTCTTAAGGAAATTTGGAAGCGCTACATACAAGCCTCAGTTGCAAGCTTTGATTTTCACCTAACTAACCAACACAAGCCTAAAGAAAAACAAAGAATTCCATAAAAACATTAAGTGCAACACTTGCCATTTCGAATCAATCGTGCTGTAGTGGCAATTCTTGTGGTTTTAACAAGGCAAAACGCAAGAGCAAAAGTGATTATGTAAAGTTATTTTGGAGAGTACCGTTTTAAATCAGGAGATTATTTCTATTCAACAAGAAACTCATGAAATGAAGTGTTTTTTGTTCAGTTTTAGTTTCATTAAACTCGCTTTCTTACACCATTTGGAGTGTCACGGATTACTGGCGGCACTCATCCTCGCTTGACTGCGCCAGAGACACGCGGCTTCTTTCGTAATGGATGCCCCTGTATTGGTGGCAAGTCAGTGGCAACATCGCCCGGAAGCCTTCTCCTCGAACCCATTAATCCCGAGTGCGATGCTGGGCAGCCCGAAAGTCCCGTCTTTCGGTATGTCCTGACCGGGAATCGTAGCCAACCTACCTGGTTTAGTGGCACGTGCTCAACCCAATACACCGCTTGGCCATTTTTTGTTTTTGAATGGTATTTCGGCTTAGAAACACGGCGAGACCATAGTTTCAATAATTTTTAATTGAATTTGCAATTTACTGGTAACATTTTTGAGATTGACCACCACGGTGAGCACGTCAGCTTTCTTACAAGGCATTGGTTGTTTAAGATATGCGCACAACACCTACAAGGTGTTGTCAATGTTGAAAATATTTCGCCGTTTTGCTGCGCTGCATTCAACACGTTTTCATCATTGCAGTTTCCAATTTTCAGTGTGTTGGTTGTTGAAACTTCAAAACTTGACATGAGACAACTTTCATTCTGCTTGATATTTGGCTTTGTCGCTGTTTTGAATGCACAAGGTGAGGAATATGAAGGTTGCTTCAGCTCTTTTTGATTACGTAACGTTACTAATAACTTAGACAAATATGATTTGGGACGTCCATTGTAGATTATGCAAAGTTGTTTGCTTAATTTTCTTTTAATGATTAATTATCAGTGAATTGCCTGGCAATCTTTGTCCCACTGTGTATATTTTTGGTATTATGTAGCTTAGCGTTTGTTTTATCAAAATTTTATAATTTCATCATATGGCAAGTATTTCTACAAGTTTTCTAGGAAAAATAGTAGGCATACATCTATTAATTCTTCCACACCATGAAATGTTTATGTTTTCAATTACTGGATTTTCTTAACATAAATGGTTCCGGAATATATCATAGTATACAGCCGGTTCATTTGAGCTGACCAATTATATACAAACATTTGCCTTGTGTTACTGGTTAAGAATGGTCAGTTACGCTCGTCATACTGTACATACACTTGCGTTGGTCCATCAAAAAAATTTTTTAAGAAGGAAATTTGCTTTATAACAAATTTTAGACACGTTTCAACAAAATGTTGTTTCATACCAAGCAACAAAACTGACACGGTTATAAAATGCTTTCATCTGCAGAGTGGATACATTTTCAAAAACGTTTTGAACGAATTTGCCTCGTGATTGTTCTTTCATTAAAATCTCAAAAAAAATAATCGAAAAAACATTTTTTACCAAAATTTGTATAACCATGCGAAAATAAAGAGATGCGATAAGTTCAGAAGAAACGTTTGGGGATGTTAAGAGAAATAGGTAATTCGTTTTTCCCTATTAATCGAAACTAATTTATTAAAATAGTTGTACAATTTAAATTAAAACCTAGTAATGAAAATTTTGATTTAACTTGTATGTTGTCAAAATAAGAGTAATGCCAAACAATTATAATTTTACAGTTATTACAGTTTTTACATGTTTTGTTTCAGATGATGGCGTTAAAGCGGAAAGCATCACGTCTTGTTACGTGGGGAGGACCGAGGGTGGAGGGTTTAACATTTCTAATTTCACTGTTCAAAATTGCAGCAATCCAATGCAGGTTAGTTCCAGAAGGATGGAGTGGTTTCATAAATTTTTGTTGGACATGAAATACATTCTGCAGTCTTGCTTTTCCGATTGCAATTTTTATGTTTATGTTTAAATTCATGTTAACTGGCATCACATTCAACCTTCAATTAGTTAACAAAACATGCACCTAAACAACAAGCAACGACAAAATAGTTGAAACACAACTGCTCTTTATATCACAAAACCGACTGAATGGTTTGACATTGAGGCAAGCGCGCTACAATGAAACCAGTCATCCAGTCACCAGCAATCCCATTGCGACACGGTAGTTAAGGAAAAACGGATTATGGCGCAAAACCACTTGTTCCAACGAAACCTTATACATTTAACCACATTAACAAGTATCTCTTTCGAAAGTATTCATTTTGATGGCACTTTTCAGGTATTTTTACGAAGGGTTTTGCACTTGCTCAGGGACTCTTAAACTTTGCTTCAATAACCCCAGAGGATGTTGAGATTAAATTTTGGAGGCAATGCGAATTTCCTTTCAGAATAAGAGATGTATTGTACAGTGTAACGACGTTATAACGCTATCGCCGGGGTCCAAAAAACTCCATTGCGAAACACAAAATAATTTTTTGCGGTGACACCATAAATGAGATAAATATGCGCAAATTAGGCCCAATTTTTTCTACTGTTTCCTGTTTTGTCAAAAGTTTTTTGCGATCTGACTAACAATATTGAGGCCTAAAAAATGTTAAAATCCACTGCTAGCTGCTGTGCTCTGTCAAGTGTCATGCGTATCTGCCCACGATTTGACGGGAATTGTGTTTTTGAAACAGCAGCAGTCTCGCAACCAGTTTGCAACACCAGGGGGACCAAAGAGTTTTCTGAGGGAGGCTCAAATTTTTTAAACTATGTCGAACACATTTTTCCAGGGGGTACAAGCCCCCTTTGTGCCCCTCTCCTAGTTATGAGGGTGAACTGCAGCTCTCTCTCCACAGACGTTTTCCATGTTCAAACAGATTTTCCAAAGTTCGTAGTTTTGCTTGCATTTAAAATAATCTATTATTAACCAATTTAAACATTCTGATAAAACGACTTTGCTGCTGAACGGTTACTTTTCCGAAGCAATATCTTTCAATTCAAACTAAATTTTTGCTCTTAGTGCGTCCATTTTGTTGCTGGAAGGTCAAACGTTCGACTAAAGTCGCGATCGTAACAAGAGCTTATAAATTGGTAGTATGGCCTCCCTGGCTGTTGGGGTAGATTTCAGTAATGTAACCTTATTGTCTTGAGATCAATGAATTGGCAGTGCAGCCATCTTGCCTGGTGGTGACCAAGTAGGTAGAAACATCAGAGACGCAATTCTCTGTGAAGTCCAGTCATCTCTGGGGAGGAAGACAGATGCCTTCACGTGGCCCTCCCTGTTGTGACATTTCTTGAAATGCTTACCAAATATGTCACCATGAGAGCAACCACTGCGACCTGCGCTAGATGCGTTCAGCGTGTGATGGGTCAAACAACGCCCTTCTCAGGACGCGGCAGCAGAAATGCTGCCGAAGATGACCCACGACCCAACATAATCCAGCTGAACACCGAGGGACTCACTGACAACAAGATCTCTGTCAATGAGCAGCTAGCCTTTAAGAGCAAGGCTTTCATCATCGTCCTACAGGAGACCCACTGCATAACTGCAGACAAGCTAGTGATTCCCAATTTGTCATTAGCTGGGTCAATCCTGTGCAGGAATCACGGCCTTGACATGTTTGTCCACGAGCGGTTGGAATGGTCACTGGTCGATCAGTCTCCAGATCAATCATAGATTGAGTGGGTGTTCGTAGACGTCTCAGGTTACAAGATCGTCAACGTCTACAAACATCCACCTTCGCGACTTACTCCAACGACCATCCCGACGTTCCCACACCCCAGTCCGTACGTTGGCGACTTCAATTGCCAGCTTGTCAACTGGGGTTACAACACAACAACCACGGACGGTGAAAGCATGACTCCTGTGCGACATCCAACAACCTTGGACTGTTGTACAACCCAAAGGAAACAACCAGTTTCTTCTCTCGCCGTTGGAACGTCGGTACCAACCAAGCCTTCGCCAGTTTCGGCCAGGACAGCCGACTGCCGGACAGACGTGTCCTAGGAAAGTTCCCGCGGTCACAACATCGGCCCTCCCTCATAACGCCACCAAGATTCAATGTTCCTGCCCACAGAGATCCGGTGAAGCGTTGGAACTTTCGCAGGGCCGATTGGAAGCCCTTTTGCCTTCTCACAGGTGAATCCGTCGAGAGATTGCCACCTCCGGACACACCAGATATTCAGAGGACATACCAGGATTTTTGTGAGAGCCTACTTTCTGCGGCTAAACAATGTATCCCACGTGGCTGTCAGAAGAACTATGTGCCATGCTGGGACAAAGAGTGCGAGACCTTCTATCGCTCCTTTATCCGAGCCCCAGTGGGGACTGCCTCTGACAGAGCCGCCCCGTCCCTACTCTCTCGACTACAACAGAAGAAGGAAGAGCGATGGGAGGAAGCTGTCAACTCCATCGACTTCTCTCACTCCAGCCGCAAGGCGTGAAGAACAATCAACAAACTTACTGGCAGGTCTGGACGCTCCTCTCGCCAGTA
>Ga0210059_1011495_pt1 | contig 13530 bp, 6 predicted proteins | sample Ectturendosymbi2_FD_188042 | JGI IMG/M metagenome (GOLD analysis project Ga0210059, IMG submission 188042) | Ecteinascidia turbinata endosymbiont from Florida, USA - Sample 2 (SPAdes) (version 2) | ecosystem: Host-associated > Tunicates > Ascidians > Unclassified | place: Key West, Florida...
GACAAACTGCTCAATGCGAACGCCACCCGTTGAGAGGAGCACAAGCAGTCGGCGCCTCCCTTCGTGACTTTCTACGGGGCACCATTCGTAAAAATATTATGTCTGACAGGTTTAGCACAAAAACTGCTATCACTGTGCATATTTCGCTATCTCTGCGCAGAGATAGCTATCTCTGCGCGCATTTAGCTATCTCTGCGCGCATTTAGCTATCTCTGCGCAGAGATAGCTATCTCTGCGCATATTAGTTATCTCTGTGCGCATATAATTATCTCTGCACAGAGATAGCTATCTCTGCACGCATATAATTATCTCTGCGCAGAGATAGCTATCTCTGCGCGTATTTAGCTATCTCTGCACATATTTAGCTATCTCTGCGCAGAGATAGCTATCTCTGCACACATTTAGCTATCTCTGCTCATGTATAGCTAAATCTGCATGCATATATAGTTCGGAAGCGTGTCGGAAGAAAACATGGCATCCTGTCTGAAGAAGCGCTGAAACGTTTCAGAGGAAATCATGGTATCCTGTCTGAAGAAAAACTTGATGTTCTGTTTCAGTAATCCAGACAAAAGCTAGGCTACTGCAAGGCATGAATTCCCTGGCATCATATGGAGCTAGGTGGTTTCAGGTCTAAATTATACTGATCTGATAATAACATTGGTTGGCGCAGATGATGGGCTACAGTAAACTTGTGGTGGTGGTCTCAGTGTCAGTGCCATTTTTTGCTTAAAGTTTCAAAGAGGATCTCGTCAAGTCTGACCATTCCAACTGTCCTCACCAGGCGCAGCTCACTGCCTCTCAGCATCTTCAGGTGCACAAAAAGAAGCGTTGAAAGCGAAGTGCTTGCTTGGAGATGAGCACCGTTTTTTAAAGAGAATAACGCTGTCATAGAAAAAGCACATCGAAAGGAACTGCTCGGTTAGGCGTTCTTACCCGAAAATAACGTTGGCAACACACATCACTTTAGTAGAATTATCACAGTAAGCCCTACTGCTTCGAGAATCAAGATAGCCATCTCTGCGCAGAGATAGCCATCTCTGTGCAGAGATAACTAAATGCGCGCAGATATAGCTAAATGCGCGCAGAGATAGCTATCTCTGCGCAGAGATAGCTAAATACGCGCAGAGATAGCTAAATACGCGGAGAGATAGCTTTCTCTGCGCAGATATAGATAAATGCGCGCAGAGATAGCTATCTCTGCGCAGAGATAGCTAAATGCTACATGTGCTCAGAGATAGCAGTTTTTGTGCTAAATCTGTCAGATATAATATTTTTACGAACGGCACCCCATAACTTTCCCCTGACTTGAAGAAGAAATACGCAAATTCAGATGTATTGACTATGAAGATGATTAGAATCATACAATAATTGCACCTTTTCAACATGAAAGGACAAATTTTTATTCAATTTGTTGTTTTGGATCCTTAATTCGTTTTGCACATGTCATGATTATGCTAGGGGAGGAACTCCCTTCCTTGCCTCCCCTGACGGTCCGTCACTGATTTTTTATCATTCAGATTTTTGAACAACTTTCTTGCTCTGAAAAACAGAGTTGTCATGAAACTTTTTACTGTGTTGAAATATTTTTTATCTTTCAGGACTTTTGAGCAACTTGTGGCTTGCCCTGAAAAACAGTGTGCCGTGAATTCACTGCATTGAATATATATATTTTTATTCATTCAGAATTTTGAACAACCTGCGCTTGCACTGAAAACAGATTTTGCCCTGAAATTTTTCACTGTATTGAAATATTTTTTATCTTTCAGGATTTTTGAGCAACTTGAGCTTGCCCTGACAATAGAGTTTGCCCTGAATTTTTCAAGCCGGGGAAGTGGCCTCCCCCCGCTTCGTACGCCACTGGCAGTGTGCATTACCGCTTTCTTGCAGCGTTCACTGGCTTGGGTTCTGAAGACACATATTGCCTCAGACATTTTAGTGCTAATTTTCATTCTCGCTTGGTCGCACGCAACAGAAAACCGATCAATTGCATGTTGAAGACTCTGCTTAAAAGACGCATGCAGAACTAAATCGTGCACAAAATGGAAACGGTAGGTCCTGCAGATTCCATCACTGACTCTCGTCGACAGGGCTGTGACTGTCTATCCAATTCATATAGGCTATGAATAGGAGTGGTGACAACACACGTTTGTCGGGGTCCAACACCCACAGGGAAATTTTGTGACACAAGCCACGGCTACGACAAAAGCTGCACTGGTTATCCTCCAGCTTTGATTCAATTATTTCGCGGCATCCTTTTGCAGAGCACTTGACATACACTTTTCAAGTGAGGCTAAGTAGAGAGATGCCTCGGTAGTTAATGTATTCCAACCTTTCTCTCTTCGAGTGTGTAGGGATTATCAACCCACTTTGACAACTTCGTGTGTGTAGGGATTATCAACCCAGTTTGTGTATATGATAGTGCGATAGTGACAGATTCTATTTGAATAAGAGCTGATGATGCCTACGTTGTAGGCGAAATATATACTCTGTAAGATCTTAGTGTCTGATTCTGTGCTGAGAAAGGATTTCTTTCAATAGACAGTTTGACAATACTTCGATGTCCTTTCGGCACGCATGCCACTTAACATGACACACACGAGTCAACCAATGGCCCCTGTGTTCAAGGCTTTTAGAATTTCAGGTTGTATTTAATCACAACCTAGAGCTTTCCCAGCCTTCATTGTTTTAACACTTACGAAGAAATCAGGAGCAGTGATGGTATTTTCCTTGCTTTTCCCAAATCTTTTGTGCATATGATAGTGCGATAGTGACAAGTTCAAATGATCTTTGAAATATTCTCTCCACCTTACAGGGATGTCCCCATCATTGCTGAGTAAGTCATCATTTTGGTCTTTGATGAATGTAGCAACATCAGACCTTCGCCGCGGATACACGGGATGGTTTGCCAGAACACGCTTGCCAGTAATAACCCTTCGCAAGGCATCACTGGTTTTCCATCAGGAACTCCGGATACTGTGCACCTGAGTTTGGGTCGTATGCCTGTTTCGAACACAGGGACGGTCTAACAATGCAAAGCAGTGAAAAAATCAATGATTGTGACTAGAGTCACAACTCACAATACAAAATCTGAAATACTACTATTACTGAAATATTGATGAACATTTTTTCGCTACAGCACATATTTGTACATAAAAACGCGTTGATAAACGATGAAACGAATTGCTTAAATTGCCATACCAAAGATAATCTTTTGCTACGTTTGCAAAGGAAAAAATGCGCCCTGAAGATTTGATTAAAGTAAAAGATTAGAAACTCCTATAAGTCGCTTTTAATTGAAAACTAAATGTTTTTCTCCGACTTGCATTTCGCAACGGTGGCATCATGACAACAGATTTTACAAAACCGTTTAAGGTTGAACAATCTAATTAAACGCTTTGGCTGTGTCACCTTTCATCGCGAGTACGTCGATAAGAATCGATTTTACCCTTCTTCGGCCAACGTGCATTATCTTTATTTTTTTCAGACGCCGGTTACAAGTTTTGCTTCTGTGAAGAGCAGCCGGGAGCTGTACTAGTATCGATATATCGTGACTTGAATAAAAGATAACCCACCACGAGATTCAACGATTGTTAAAAGCATGGTAGAAAATTTTAACTCAAAACCAAAAGGTTTTGTGAGCACTGAATCACACCGGGCGTCACACTGTAGCTAGAAAAATGAAGACAAAAGCTACCATGTCAAAACGAAGCTACTGTAGAAGTAGAACATTTATGGCTACATACGTATTTGTGTGAGAATACACCCAGACGAAAAATTCGACAACAAACTGTCTCATGGTCATGATACTGTTTTGGTTGTCACTGTTGAATAAAAAGAAAATCTCAATGCACCGTGATACATGGTTTCTACGTTTTTGTGCTGGGACAATGGAGTAGTTTTGCAACATTTAGACTACGGAAATGCGTCATGAAAAGAAAACATAGTAGAATGATATTCCAAATTTTATTTTTTTCGTGCTTCAAGTGGCAAATTACGCTGCAGTCTTAGCTGAAACTGCTGTTTTTGAACTGCACGTGTTATTCACAAAATTCGCGGTATACTGAAATGCATATTTGTACGAATAAGAGCAAAATAATGTTTATGTGATAGGCCTATGGCAGTTTAAACTGTTTGTAAGGTGAACTTGTAATAACAATACGTTTTAGTGTACAAATCCATTTCGTTCAGTCAGTAGAATAATCCACTTTTATATGCAACCAATCCCGGCTAAAATTTTTTCAATAAAAAATGTTGCTATAAAGAGTCCACATTTCTGCTTACCCAACCTGTGAACTCAGTAAAGGTAAATATTTTGTAGAAATGGAAGTGGCGGATTAATTTATGTGTGAGTCCAATGCTAGGTTGGTAGTTTAATGAACTGTTCGAAGAAATTAGCGATAATAGCCATTTTTGAGAAACGTGACGAATTTTATCTTAAAGTTAAACTTGAATCGGTAACGTGATATACTGAAACACTGAATCAAAAATGGGTAGCGAATAACGGCATAGACGAAAATAATTATATTTAGTGACCAAGTGAAGCAGTCCTGAATCCTTGACGCTCAGCTGCAATTCGGGGGTTGTGTAGTTTCTGGAAGCTGGAATACTTTTTAATTGGGTCATGGTTGTTCACTGGTCTACTCTGGCCCAGAGTGGTGATAACTGACAGGGCTTCAGCTGTGGACCAGTCTCTTTCAGAGACCGACGGAGCTCTTTAGCGGTGCAAGGTAATTAGTCTAGGTATGGAGAACCGATAGGCAGTTAGGATTTATTTTTAAACTCACGCAGCCCCTGCGCATAACCAAGATCCAACCTACTGACCACGATTTTCTTTAGGACTGTCTAGACCAGGGTTTCTCAACCGGGGCCCTCGGTTCCTTTGGGGGCCACGGAGCGGTTCTCCGGGGGCCACGAACAGAGGGCTTTTACTAATTAGCTCTGCCGTGATATTGCAAAACCCAAATGTAACAATATTAATTATACGCCAGTTGAAGGGAGAAGGGGGCCACAATCCATGAAAGGTTGAGAACCACTGGTCTAGGCCCTCTAGGCCAGCAGGGCGTATCAAACTAAAGGTCGCGACCCCATTGGGTTCGCCAAATGTAATTTTGGGGTGGGAAAACAAATGACTTGACAAATCAGATGTACAAGTTTTTGTAAACTTTGCAAGAAAGCTAGAAGTAGGCCTGCAGTGAATTTATTTCTACAACGCTTTTAGGAGTAATACCGTGCTTCGTTTCTATCAGTTGTTCACTAGGATGTCTGCCTGACCTATCAAATGGTAATAATCAACCGAGCGCAATAAGTTGTGCGTTGTTGCATCATGGTGGTTTTAATGTACTGACCAATATTGGCCTTGTTGCATTTATTGTGACATGATGACATGCTTATGTTTAGAACTCTAGGTCTAGTAGGGGCTAGGTTAACTGCTTTCAGAACACACTGAGCAGTGCAGTTTTAGACTAAAGTTAAAAACTTCATACACAGACTCAGAAGTACTTTGGACCAAAGGTGGAGGAGCCTTTTTCAAAGTGAGGTACACAACTACGCGTTAAAAGTCTATGAAAGATTTTATTTCATTGAGCTATTTACTTTAACAATGGACCCAGCGCTAATTGTGTTGCTTAAACAAATTTAATTCGAAATTTAAAAGTAAGGGACCAGCCCCCCAGAAAAACATGGGGATTCTAGGCCCATACGGCAACCCCGGTTCAGCCACCCCTGCTTTCGACTTTGATTTAGGAAAGGTTGGATCTACAAACAATACATAATTGAATTTTTTAGGAGGCTGCACACCTGTCATGTCCAGGAGGAGTTTGCGTGTTATTAAACAACAAATGTTTGCAACTGAACTTTTCAACACAGAGTTTATGTCATTTTTGAATAAGAACAAGAAATGAATGCCCAGTCATTTTGGATCAAGCCATTCATGAACTGTTAGCTTTTTGCACAACATATTTGTGTGAAGCAGTAGTTTTACAATTGATAATCATCACGTCCAAAAAACAATCCTTTCTAAAAAATATTGAGAATATTCTTTATCCTGCGTTGCCTTATATTAATCTACGAATGGATAATAATCTGTGTAAAAATTATCAAGTGCATCTATCACATTAGTTGTGCCTCATAATATCTATAAACCGAATTGTGTTTTGTTGTTTTTTTTTGCCTTATTGTTTCCATCATGTGGTAGTTTTATTACGGTATAGTTACATTCGTAGATTGTGGGCATTTTTATGATTTCGCCATAAACAAAAATGCCTCTTGAGATTTGTAACTGGACTTTCACACATAACATCAACATATAGGCTATCCATCAAGGGGCCGCATAAAAAAAACTGTTTTAAAATGGGATCGAAGAACAAAAAAGTTTGAGAAGCCCTGCTATAGGGGATGCGAAGGCTTTAGCCTAGCGGTTCTTAACCTGGGGTCGCGCCCCACCAGGGGGGCGTCAATAAATTTCCAGGGGGACGCGAGACCTTGCGCGTCCTACAACATGGAAATTTTGATCAATGAATTTACCAATAATTGCATTTGTTTTTAGAGCTTATTTAAAGTCAGGGGGCTTGAAACAAACGACAATTACTTAAGGGAGGCGTGTTAGAAAAAAGGTTGATAACCACTGCTTTGACCGCTGCCCGGACTCGCTTTGGGAACAACAAAAAGATAGGTCAGTCACTATAGCGAGTTTACTGTGCTACTCGCCAGTCGCGGCAAAACAACACAGTTAACGGCAGTCTACGGTGGGGATTATAAGATCAGATGTCGGCTGTAGTAAAACACGGTGTCACGGACCGTGAATTACGGTGGGAGAGATCTTGTGTTGCGCTGAACAGCTACCGGCGAGGCAAAGTCTTACCAACTATGTCCTGTCGCGCCAACCTGCCCCTCTAGGTAAATGGGAATAAAGCAGAAGTCAAAATATAGACTTAAACGAGCAAGTTGCTAGTGCTGCCTTGCGAGACAAGACTTTCTGGTTCAGGTTCTATTAAATAAAAATTATACGATCCACTGGTCAGGACAAACACAGGAGCCTGCCATTCACGGCGTTGTAATTTCCAGCAAATTGACCGAGCACATGAGCATCCCTATTGGTGTCTCAGAACAAATCAATATTGAAAAAATAAACAGATCTCTTCCATCAAGCATAATCTGTGCTTTTGCACCAACCCCTCCTAGTCTTTACAAGGAAATGGATGCATTCTAGTCTGTCTACTGCATTATAATCAATCTCAACAACCTAGCATCGATATGTCCTGGTAGATTTTAATGCACGACTTGGCAGAGATCAATGCTTCGTGTTCAGATTTCCATGGAAACACAGCCTTGGAATACTGAATGCAAATGGGCAAAGAATGTTGGGAATATACAATTGTGTCCACGTCAGCTGTGCTTAATAACCGACTACTTTACTAAACATGCACAAAGTCAACTGTCGCCACCCAAGATTGAAGCACTGACACCAGCTCGATCTGGTGCTGGCAAGCAGAACTAACTTGAAGTAGCGAAGCACATTCACGCCTACCACAACTCCAGGGGCGAAACTGAACATTATCTGGTCGTATTTACTGTCCGAGTTGGCCCACTCCGAAATGTTTTACGCCCGCACTCCAATGGCGTCTTAGCACAAATACAATGAAGAGTGTAGACAACATGTTTACGCCAGCCGGAACTCTGCTTCCCTACATAAATAAGTGTCGACACAACCGACCGGAGAAGTAGTGCTGTACCAACTTGCAAAAGACATATTTGGAAAAGCTAAATACATGATCAAAGGATGGGCGTCGGAAGGATTTTTTCCAGAGAGGGGTCAATAGGGTAGCCAATAATTGTTTTCTATGGGGGGCCAAAAGTGGTGAAATTTCGTTTTACCTATTCGAAACTAAGAAAGCAACCCGTTTTGCTAAAACTCTTATAATAAATATCAAATTTTAAAATCCAAGGGGTCAAAACCCCTGTATTGACGCCCGTGGTTGGAATGCTGGTTCTCCGACAAAGTTAATGTGTTGTTCTTTCTTCTGAAAGAGAAGAATGCTGCTTTCTGAGTGTTGCTTAAAAATATCATTCTATATGGTGAATTGAGGTACGGTGCTCGAAGTGTTGGCCGATCCTTCTTGGTTTCAAATACATTTGAAAAGAGATCAGCTGTAGCTCAAAATCTCGTCCTCCACATGAGAAGCATATTCTGTAAATCGCCTGACCTGCTATATGCACTCCTCCAAGGCTCTCTGGAGATCGACTCTCACTCTTCTCAAAGCAATAATAGTCTTCTCTCGTAGAGGCTCTGCCGCACTATTGCAACTGCCTGTCCAAGCTGTGAATGTGAACTCAAGCTTGACCAGTTCTTAGCAATAACTCGAGTAGAGAAAGCCTTTACAGAAATAAGAACTACTTCAGGCCCGCAACCAGGGGCGTGCAACTAGGCAATTGTCCCAACCGCGAAATTTTCAAAAGTATGTTAGCTGCTAGGTACAACAACGACTTGCAATCATTTTTCCCACCCCCTAGAAAAAATTACAGCTGGTTGCGGCCTGAACTACTTCATGCAGAATAACCAGAAGTTTCCTTTTTAGGAACATACTAATGTTGGCAACAGAGAAAAATCACTGATGTTATTAGAATATCTTCATAATAAAATATCAATGACAGCACTGCCCTTGAAGTTTTGCATTTGCATTTGCATCCATCCATCACCAACTAAGTGAAACAGTGGGTTGAGCACGCGTCACTAAAGCTGGCAGACTGGGGTCATACTGAAAATTTGTAAAACGTTACTTGTGGTCTCCAGCCTCGTGCTCGGATGTAATCAATGAGTGCAAGGGAAAGCTTCACGCAGGGTGCTACCATTGACTTTCCACCAATGCAGTATTCTCTACTTACCAGGCGCAGAGAAGTGGAGATGGTCACTGCGGACCACTCGTGACACTCCAAAGGGAGTGCAATCCGTGTATATCAGAACTTTATCATACTAATTTCAACTGTTTTATTGCTTCGATGGTAATGTCTGAGCCAATGAAAAAGTTGCGAGAAGTCTCGCTCAAGTGACCGCTTTCACTTACTTTTACCTGAAAAGTTACTCTTGCGCTGATGGTCGCAAATACCAACATTTTAAAGTTGTTACATTCCGCATATTGTTAATTTTGCCAAAAATAGGGTTGCCATTCGTCTGGAATTTTGCTGTTAAAATTTGTGTCCGGAAAAAAATTTGAAATATTCACTAGTGTCCGGCATTTTGACAGTTGATAAATTATGAATAAAAAAATTTAACAGTGAGGATTGGGAGAGAAAAACATGTCTTTTTGTATTTTATCGCTTGTAGCCTATTGTGTAACAATTCTGTGATGTTGATGCTGTTTTGCGGTGGATAAGTAGTTGTAAGAACATACTGAAAAATGCCAAACGGCGCTTGCCTGTTGTCGCCACTGAGACTCGGGAGTTTTGCCTCATCAGTTGAGGATAAACACAGCCAAAACGTGTTGACCAGACAATGAAATAGTTTTGTAGTCAACTACAGAAAAACGTAGGGTACTTGAGAACCCGCATGCAAAGCACGTGCGTAGGGAGTGGACACAATGTGCAGCCTACTGCAGTGACAGTAACTAAACCAGGAAGCAATGCACTTGCAAAGAAACAAAGTGACGAGTGAAGTTTCCTCAGAGTGATGTGGCGGATACCAGTGTTTTAGCAACTTTAATCTGCTCACAGGCCAGCAACTTCCGTTGCAAAACTAACTGCACAATGCGATAACATCATGTCGTTTCTTATTTCTCACCCTTTTCGACTATCCCCATTTATCTAGTGTAGGTCCTATCCACTGGCGTTATGCGCTAGACCAGGGGTTCTCAACCGGGGGTAAATTTACCCCTAGAGGTACGTTTTACCTATCCTGTGGATAAATTTAATGATGCTGTTGTACATTTTTCTACAGCGCTAGTAGGTAAACGAAAAACAGGGGGTAAATTTTATGTTAGGAAGCTGGCGAGGGGTAAACGGGAGAAAAAAGATTGAGAATTTCCTGCGCTAGACGTTTGTAATTGTTTTCGATGTCTGCTCAATAATATCAGTGGACAGTGGCTTTTAGAAGCAAACAGCATTTCAAGTAACTTCTTGTATGATACATCTAAGTAAACGTGCGAGAAACAAATACTATTGGCATCAGGCCCGCAACCAGAGGGGTAACCGGACAATTGTCCCCCCGAAAATTTCAAAAACATGTTTAGTTGTTAGGTGCAACACCAATTACGATCATTTTGCCCCACTCCGCAAAATATCAGCTAGTCGTGGCCCTGATTGGCATAGAAATTTATCAAAAACTGTTTAGGAAAACAAGTAGAGAAAAGACTTTAAAAATTGAAAAAGGCACGTCACCAGCTTTTAGATATTGACTTGGTATCCAGGTGTTATAAAAACAGAAAATTTGACTAGTTTTAAGAAATCTGCAAGAATATCACGTCGAATGTCTTTACCTTGAAAATGATTTGCTCCATTTACACGTTGTTTATTTTTGGAAGATAGTGACTTTAAAAAAGAAGTTTATCAATAAACAATTAAACCTAGCAGTTGCATGAAGCATGTGAAAGATTAGAGTATAAAAACTTTAGAGCCAAAAATTTCATATATACAATATAGACCCAACCCTTCATAAAGCTGTTTTTATTTCTATTACTCTGTAAAGTAAAGCTACGGATTCTATTGTACCCGACTCCGACTTTAGTTAACAAAACAATATATAAAAATGGTTGATCAAATAGTAAATTAAGCATAAATTCTGAAAACTATGTGAAGTACACTTGAAAAAAAGTTGATATTGTTCAGCGAAACCTGCAAATTATTGGCGTTCATTATTTTGATCGAAAAATAGCTCGAGCTATGCTCACTGTTCAACCTCTCCTTTGCGTTCACTATTTTTTCAAGGGCTTAATGCGATCCAAGGAAACTTGGATGTGCCCGTACTCTCAAAGAAGGCATCATTTTAGATTAGATCATGCCATCTTTCGTAGACATCAGCCAAGCAGCCTCAAGCAGTGTCGCAGCTTACACTCCGCAGACTGCAGATCCGACCACGTCCGGGTTCGCTTCAAGCTTCAAATGTTTAAAATACGCCAAACAAGATCCATCAAACTCGTACGAAGCCCATGCTCGTGTGGATGTTACGTCTACGCCCATCTCTCTCTGCAATCAATACTTCCTAAAGCTGTAAATGTTTTCTGTACTAGACGCTGCATCCCTGCAACCTGATCTGAACGATATGCGGTAAATGATCGTGATACTGTTGAGCATTACTGAAGCTTACGGTCATCGTTAAAAAGTGAAGCCTTGCTGGTACCGTGATAACGCTGGCCTGCTCTTGCCTCCGCTCGCAGTCAAACGATCAGCCTGGTAAAAATGAGAAACAGCCGCTCCGCTTACAGGGAACTGCAGACTGCGAAGCGTAAATCGTCTTACAAGTATTGGTCTCGCGCCACTGGGAAAAACTAAGTGACTGCATACAACAATGTGCAGATTGTGGAAACCTCCACCTGCTCTACAGAGGCATACGGAAAGTCATCGGTCAAACTCCAAAGGAAACATCTCCCTTACTCTCTGCTGTCAAGCCCTTGTGACTGGCACCTCTGTTCAACTGGGTCGCTTGGTCGCCCACTATATTTCCATCAACGGCCACGAAGTCAATGTCAGTCATTTAACATCATGCAGTTTGTAGAAGTTGCCTATCCATCAAGAACTTAACAGCCCTTCACCTTAAATGAAGTGAAACTTGCAGTCAGATTCAACGGCCTCAAGAATAGGAAGCCCCCGGACAAGATTGCATTCCAACTGAGATTTTGAAAATCGGGGGTCAACCCTTGCAAATGACTCTCTTCCACATGTTCACGAATTGCAATATAAGACATTGCTTTTCGGCCGATTTCAGAGCTGCTAACATTACTCTCTACAAGAACAAGGTGTGGCATATAAGCTTCTGGCTTGACGGTACCGATCGAAGTTCAGAATCGATCCATCGACCTATTCACAGCTGCGATGAGTGCATTCAGGCAAACTTTGACGAACGCCCTAAGTCACTTACCTAGAGGGACGCTCCACCAGGTTTAGCTCTGTTCTGGCGTTTAACCTTAGTAGATTCGGACCCTTTTTCAATGGTTGTTCCCCCTACAGATTCCGTGGTGCTTCCTTTGTTTCTGCGTTCTTCATGTTCGTTCTATCATGACCGTTACAAAGGGCAATCGCAGGGGCTGCAACAGCTATTGTGGCATTTGGCTTCTGAGCATCGCCAGGTAGGTTTTTGCCCGTCTTCTCTTGTCCAGAGCCCGGAAGATTGCTGATGGAATTTTGCCCGAGAGTTAGCGTGGCTTTCGTCTGTCAAGAAGCCCTGCTAACATGCAGGGCCGGTGCTAGGTGGTTTGGGTCCCCCAAGCCTAGAGTTTGGGTCTCATGATACACAATATTTCGCATTTAACACATAATATTTATGCAAACAAAAACGTCGATTTATTTCAACAAATGATTATGAAAGCATGTTTCTACAGAATCAACACAACATATAATAACAATGCTGTGTGTGCTACAGATAACTATGACATAACCCTATAATGACAACAGCCTTGTTAACGTCAAACAATAGCTGTACTGTAGTTGCTACAGTAGCCTACTGCATTGCTCTATTTTGTCCCACGCAACTGGCGCAATACTTTGACTCTTACACACCACGCGGCCCAATAAAAGGTGGGCAACCGTTTGCCGAACACTGGCGGACAGTGTTATTGCTAAAATAACTGGATTTCTCATCAGTGTAAAGTTTTCAGTTACATTGAACAGCTCTGATGCAAGATACACCGGATATTACAGTCGCGGGCTAGAAATACGATTTTACATGATTGCGTACCTTGGAAACCTGCAATTCTATTCTTGTACAGTGATGGGGTACAACACAGGTCTACAACAGCGATGCAAGTGACGGAAGTTCAAGGATGTGAACATCCGCATTGGCAAGCTAAATGTAACAACCGGGTACCCATTTGGCTTAGATTTCGGTATTCGGTATTATTTTTGTTTTCAGTAGGTTGTTGCTTTTTTGCGTTTCTGGGAAGTTTTTGGACTGTTTTCCGGTGATATCGTGTTGTAGTATAGAAATCCACATCCGGATACATTTTCAATACTCAACTTTTTTCTGAGTGTTGGAAAGAGGGCCCCCTACGGTCGCCAGTGGACCTTCTTAAACTACGTTTCCTACCCTGCCTAAAACCTGAAGTTACGCTATTGATCTCCAACTTAATTTTCCCTAAAAGATTCTTACCAGACTATAATAAAAATTCTTACAATCAACGTCGATTTGTAGCAGACACATTCTGGTCTGTACATATTAAATGCTGCTTTCATCAAAAGAAAGTAAAGTCCAAGCGTCCAACGACAAGCTTAAACCTGTTGAACGGCAATGCAAAGACTGTGATCAGTCAAGCACGAAAAACGTGACAAGCAAAACACCACGTTTACACAAAGTTGCCAAGCAACATAAAGCTTCGAACAGATCAGTCG
>Ga0210059_1011496_pt1 | contig 13529 bp, 11 predicted proteins | sample Ectturendosymbi2_FD_188042 | JGI IMG/M metagenome (GOLD analysis project Ga0210059, IMG submission 188042) | Ecteinascidia turbinata endosymbiont from Florida, USA - Sample 2 (SPAdes) (version 2) | ecosystem: Host-associated > Tunicates > Ascidians > Unclassified | place: Key West, Florida...
TTCAAAAGTTATGATCTAAAATAAACAAATTAATTAATTATCTAATTAGTCTAATATTTTTACTAACTAACATCATAACTTTTGAACCCGAAACCCCAGCAGGTCATCCAAAGTATCAAAAGACTCGTATTGTAGCCTAGTTTCCAGTAAAAACTTCAGCGAAATACTACCACCTAACAGTTGGCGCCCAGGGCCAGACAAAGGTGGCCTAAAAGTCCTCCACTTATGACATCACTCACAGCCAACCCGCACCCCCCAAGAAAAAAAAATTTTTTCGGAGTGCAATCTACTAGACTGGCCGCGTGTTTTGACAGTTTCGCCGAGTCGCTAGAGCAAATAGGAGCGGAGATATTCATCCACAAAGCCATGTGCGTTTAGGTGTTTTTTTTGCCGAAAATCTCCAAAACCAACCGGGTGCCAAAGTGTTAAATTCAATCTTGCATTGCTCCGAACTCAAAATTTACTAAAAATGTGGCAGAGTATTAATGGATTGATTGATCAAAGGACACCAAAGGGTTTAGAAGTGTTCTGCTAAGTTTAGGCAATGTGGTGCACTCGGATAATAATGAAAAGAGTTTGTACGCCTGTTGCTGCACACAGAAGGTGGCTGTCAAAGGGTGCCATAGACACAGTATCTTGGCTGTCACAGTCAGTCCACAGATATCTTCACGAAGTTCAATGAAGTTAATTTGCAATTGCAGGGGAATGGTGTTAACCTCATTAAAGCCAAATCAGCAATTTTCACCTTTTTGTCCAAGTTTAATGCTGTTCAAACGAAATCAAGCCCATCATGAACTCCAACAGATTCCAAATCATGAACTCTAACAGTTTCCAACTGCTAAATGAGTTAAATGTTTTATAGCCAAATGCATCTTTGCACTCATTCTTGTTTTAATCATTTTCAAACATACCAAATATACAATACGAAAAAATTGTTTTGATATGTGTGCTAGGCATGGTAGGGGGGCGATAGAGATTTGTTTGTCAGAAAAGGGGGAGCTAGCCAAAAAAAGATTGGGAAACACTGGTCTATAGCAAGCATGCGATTGGCAGTTTCTTAAACATTTTTGCATGAACAGCCTCTGAGAGCTATACCATCCCATTGTCATGCATCAGAAAAAATTGGATTAGTGCAGTCAAAACTAGCAAAGAAGAGTTAAGTGGGTAAACAAGAGTTAAGTAAACAAGATCTTGTCAAAACAATTTTCCTGCAAAACAGCAATGAAAAAAGGGCATAATTTTCTTGGAAGACTGAGGACTAATTGTCCCAGACATTTCCACCATCACCAAAATTCCTTATTCTTTATTTCCAGAAAATTTCTGACATTATACTTCTAGGTTCTTCTGGTGGTCTACAAATATGTACCAGCATTCCACATGCTATCTACCAACATCTTTGCACTAAAAAGCCATACATAATGTTGGATTTGGCAAATGCGTCACACGAAATGCTCACATGTCATGTCACACATGATATCTCATCAACAACTGCCACAGCTTCTAAACTGGTCCACTACTTTTTTATTATAATTTTTCAACAAACACACTTTACATAGGTAAGCACATGGCATATACACAGCAATTATAGTCAAATAGAATCATCATACATAGCAACCTGTGTTTTTATCTTGGTATTTGCACACAAACATAAATTTGAGCAAAATTCGAATAAATAACTGGCTGAATTTGGAATTTATATACTTTTTCAATACTTCATGCACATTTTCGCCAAATTAAATACTTTTTCAAGGTCTTGAAGGTGCCCTGTAAAAGATGGACATCCACTAGCAGCAGATATAAAATGACGTAACCAGAGTCGCAAAAACTGATATCTTGCAGTTCGCCGGTGAGTAGTGACACCACAATGTTAGTAAAAATATTATTTGTTGCTAGCCTACACATACTTTTGGCCACCATCCCTCTTGCAACAAGATTATTCCATGCTTGGTAACATGTTCCGGTGGGACTTAAATTTAGGTTTCAATAGCTGTGAAAATATAAAAAATTGAAACCTCGTAACTTTTTAGCATTACGTGTTCAGGGGAAAAATTGTATTAACTTGCAATGACGATTTTTTTCTATTGTACTTTTTTGCGTGTAATAAGGTGTTTTTTCACTCTGGTTATATCAACACACATCTGTGAGCGATATCCGTGCTGACAGACATCTGTTCTTTACATTGTACTGGTCTTGAAAACCAATTTCATAATTCAATACTTTCAAGCAATGTGGAGCATAACACCATACTGTAGTCTCACCATAGGCTATGGGATTGACAAGATAGTTAACCAATGCGCAAAGTAACACTGCACAACAGAGGGGACAAATAAACTTACAGAAAGAACGAGGATTCAGAAGGTAATAGGTAGATAATAATAGGAGAAGGTAATAGGATTCAGAAGGTAAACTGGGGTCACCAGACCTATCAACAAGTTTCTTTGCGAGGCCACTCTAAAAAGGGGCAGTGGACTTGCTATACACACCAGTGGTCTAATTGCAACTGGTTGAAAGTGGTAATTGCTTTGTAGGTCAAGGTATTTTTGGCATTTTGCAGCCTCAGCCTTTGTTGCTGCAAAACCTGCCTGTCTGGCACTGTCTTTGTAGTGGCCCCAAGCAAAAGTGTCCACAACAGTTGCATCCATATTAGGCCTCTGTACCAGAGGCCTAAAAGTCAATCTACTGGGCCTCCTTCTGTCCCTTGTCCAGCCAACAGGCTCCAAGGTAGAGGGGAGATCAATGCAGGTCAATAACCTTTTGAGGATGGAGTTGATGGCTGAATGCCTTGTGGAGAGGCCTGCATTTTTAGTACAGGAGAGGCCATGGAGCCCCAGCTCATCAACAATTTTGCCACAGTGGCATTTTGCGCTTTCAGAGATTTTGGCACCAGTTCGGAGGGCGATGATAAACAAAGTAAATCAACAGCAAATAATTAGATCAAAGACAAAAAGCATAAGACGAGTTGAGAAATATACAGATTAAGATAAGCACAGCACATAGGTGAGAAAAGTAAATGGCAATGCGCAATGGAAAGCCGGAAACCATGCAGCAGACACCATGGTTATTAGAATGATGTTCAAGTAACTGGTCTCCATGATGGTGGTGAACTTAAATCAATCAGCTAATTTTTTATAATAGGAAATCGATTTAACATAATATTATGCATCCTCAGTCCTGAAATCTGCAAGCAATGCTTACAGGTGAAACATTGAAAGGCTAAAGCAGGAAAACTCAACACTAAAATGATTAAAACACCAGCTGCAGAAAACAAAGAACTGGAAAATACATCATTCCCAAATAATTGCTTTGACTAAAATAGAAAAGCTATCTGACACCAATTGTCGAGTAACTGGGTTGTTCTACAAAAGTAATCAGTGTAAGCTTCATGGATAAGCGATTTGTTTATGATGTCATGGAACACTGACCAGTGCCGTGAGAAAGCTATTTGGTTGCTGTTATCCTCATTAGCTGGTTTGTTCCAAATACCTCGGTGCAACGACCATCTTATGGAAAACTTGTTTACTGTTTAGGCAACATATTGTTGATGGCATATCACACAAGTCACTACATAAATACCATAGTTTAAGTAACTTCACTCCACAGGTAAAATCAGATTATATTTGAGTAAGACGATAGGACTGACGATGTGTACTGTTGCATGAAATCGATTTCCTATTAAAAATTTGCGACTGATTCCTTGCTTCTTTCACCTGTGGAGTGAAGTTATTTGAATACAGATATGCTCAAATTTGAATCATTGCAAGAAGATGAAAGCAGAGCCCAGTCGGCTGATTCCTCGAAACCCTATAGAAAACCAAGAGCTTTTAATTGTATAAAACCCATAGTTTGCACAAGTCATGTTTTGGTTCAAGCAAGAAAGTTTTTGTTTTTGTCATTATTTGTGAAACAGTAGGGAGCATGGATTTGTTGTTTTTTCCACAACAACCACAAAGTGTACAGTGCTTACAAAGTCTTGATGCACCATCAGTTTGTTTTTTGTCTTACTTAAAGCAAGGTGCCAATCCCCTGACCTTACACAGTCATGAAAAAAAAGTTTAAACCAAAGATGTGAATAGATTTTTGTTAAAGTCAAGGCTAGGAGACTTTCTGCTTCTATAGGTTTGCATAGCTCTTTCACTCTATCAGTCAGCCAGTTATAATTGGACAAATCTGAGAAACTATAGTGGGCATTACAGTCGGTATTAGGGTTACCGATTTTTCTGACCACAAGGGCCATCGGATTATAAGGTGCACTATCCAAAATTGAATGCTAGCTGTTATTTTTTCATACATAAGGCGTTTTAAATGAAGAAAAATTTAGGTAAGTCGAACTGTATTCAACTCATTCACGATGAGTGCCAGAGTCGCCAGTGGGAGTTTAAACTATCATTACATATGAGGGGGTTTAAAAATGTGGCAATGTGGTCAGGAGCCTCGCAGGGTAATACGATCTGTTGTAGGTGCTAGCTCAGGGTGGTCCAAGACTGCGAAAATCAAGGGACACATTACGATTTCATGAAAATTTTGTGGGCCGCAAAGGGAGGAACTAGCCTAGAGGTTAGCTATTTTAACGTCTTTATTCGTAAAAAGATATGGTTTCCCCAAAATATTTGCATATTGAACTGCACTTCAATGACGTGTGACTTCTTACTAAGGGTGTGTGGCTAATACAATGTTTATGATTTTGTGAAATATACGGCACACAGAAAGTGTTAACAGGCCACATAAATCTGTCTGCAGGCCGCATGCGGCCAGCGTGCCAGTGTTTGGACCACGCTGTGCTAGCTACTCTCGGACACTGCTCATTGCAATTGTTGGTTTATTACGTAGCATGATGGGCTATTTACAAAAAAATCATGACTAGCAATTAAACAAAGAGCACCGTTTATCATATGCAATTGGTTCTAGATGAGAAAACAACCTAATTCATACATTAGCTGCACCGCAATATAGGGCACACTTTCTATTTTTGAGAAAAATTGAAGGATTGTAAGTACGCCTTATGGTCCGAAAAATACAGTAATGTTTTCCAGACTGACCTTTCCGTTGAGTTTGTTGATCGCATTTTCTGCATCTACCAGCAAAAGACATTCACTGTTCTTATTTTGTTAACATTTCTCTACTGAAATATGGCTGCTTCTACGTCAGATTTGAGACCAGCACATGTTTGTAATGCAATGAATATCTTCTTTGAAGAGTCTGGTCACGGTTTATTTTCTAATAACCTGTATTTAGTGCATTTGTGTATTGCAGTTAACTTTTTATTGGCCAGTTAAATTTAAGATTTTATTAAAAGCTAAGCCATCATCAACACTGTCACCAACTATCGATCACACATACCTGACAATGCTAATTTGTTTCACAAACAATTTCACACGCACACATCCTTTAGGAACAGACAAAATAAAATCATGGATTGAAAAACAAAACTTATTTCCGCATCAGGATTGTGGAACAATTGTGCTAAGACATACTTTTGAAATTAGGATCATCCACACTGTCGCACTCCCACTTGTTCTATAAAACAAGAAACAAACATGCGTCATGATAACACAGCTTGTCAACAGTAATAATTAGGCAGGGTTTTTTTTAAGGAAAATATTAGGTACTTGGTATGGACCTATAGGGACCTGATTTCTCTGATTCTAGGGACCTGATGATAATTCCCTGATTCTAGGGACCTGATTGTCAATTCTAAGGACCCGAATCGGGTCCCTAAAATGCCTTAAAAAAAACCTGAATTAGGGTATATAAATAACACACGAAAACTACTATACTGTACAAAAAATTGGACTGGTAAAGGTACTGCCTGGTTTCAATATTATATTCTGTTTACTTCTCTTCTGTTAAAATGAGGTTGTAGGACTAACAGTGTGTAGATGCTAGATTAGATTTGAATAAGGATATAGGACTGATGATGCATAGTGTTACATGAAATTGATTGAATTTTCCATTGAAAATTTGCTGATTGATTCAAACTCTTCACTTGTCTGGATACTTGTTACTTTAATACAGATATGTTCAAGTTTGAATCATCACCAAATGATGAAAGCAGAACACATTCGGCTCATACCTTGAAAGCTTATAGCAAACTTAGAGCTTATGGCTGTTTACTGCTCTGTAGAGAAAGTCACATAACGCATAGCAGACGTTATAATCATCCATGATCATCAGAAGAGGGAGGCAAGGGGGGCAGGCCCAGTTGGATTTTGCAATTTTCGGTAAAAAAATTAACATATATTTTTTCAGTTTTGAGTGGAAACAACAAATTTCACCACTTTTGACCCTCTCTTCAAAAAATCCCCTGGTGGCCCCTCTGGAAAAATCTTTCCAACGCCCATGGTTATAATTATAATAATAATAGTTTTTTATTGCGGACTTGTGGTCCGTATCACATACACAATCATAAACACAAAAGCATAATAAATGGTTAGCAATACAAAAGCGCATTACATTACAGAATTGGTTTTGCACATGACCAACATGGAGAGGAGCAAAACATTCTAAAAGCGCTTCTTACTTATTGTATGCTTGGTTTGTAATGTTGCGATCGGAAATCTTGAACGACATGTGCGCAAAGCTTCACACCGCAGCAGCAAGCAACAATAGAGATCATGTGTCACAATCTCTCTTATTATTGCTTGCTCGCTCCACGCATACATATTTTTGTTCTTCGCGCACATCCCGTTCGTGGTGAATCACACAATCAATGCAACACCACCGGAGAGGATGCAACAACATCCCCTCCATTTTACAACGAACCGCACCGATCGCACGTTCTTTGTGTGAAGGCTGAACTCGGCACAACCTTCACATCCTGGTCACAGCACCATTTTGTTGCAATCGGAAATCCCGAGCGGCATGTGCGAAAAGCTTCGCACCGCGGCAGCAAGCAACAGTAGAGACCATGCATCGCAATCTCTTATTATTGCTTGCTCGCTCCACGCATACATATTTTTGTTCTTCACGCACATCCTGTTCATGGTGAATCACACAATCAACGCAACACCGCCGGAGAGGTTGCAACTGTACACATTGCACACACATTTTTTCCTACACATAAGCAATACTGATGTGACGCGAACACCGAAACAATTCACCAACAACTACTGTATTTGGTCTCCATCATCCACAGAGCGTTGAATAATGATTGAGGAAAAATGAAGATTTGTAAAAAGCATCAGACATTTGAAGCGATCGAAAAAAAAGTTAGATGAAGAGGTGCATCGTACAAAAAATCGATACAAATGGTTTCATAAGGACAAAGCTCAGGTTTGCTCTTTTGAAGAGCACCCTTGCTGCAATATGAGGATTTCGAGGCAAACGAAGTGATGTTCACCTCCAAGACCTCACGGACATTGTGACTTCAGCCTAATTCCTAAGCCCACAGTCACAAAAAGCTGAACGACGGTGTCAATGACATGACACCAGTTACATTTGTGAAATAAATGGGTAGTCTACATAGATAAGCCATGACTTTTTTGTGAAACTATACCTTAGAACTAAATAATTCTCTAACATACTAAACCCCCCTTTTTTGTTTTTCATGTACCTAATACTTATTGAAATTTATAATGATTATTTATATACTGCTAATAATACTGCAACCTGCTCACATCCTTTAATCTTCAACTTCATTCGGTGACACCATGCATCTGGTTGGGAACAACTCATCCATACAACCCACCCAATTATGGTCTGTGGGTAAATCTACTTTTCTTCATGATGTGTATTCATAAACATTGTTTTCCGCCCGCCCCATGCTATTTGTTTTTGCTATGAAATGTTGTACTAAAATGCCTTGCCCTCTCTGCCCCATAACCATTATTGCTGCTTACTTTCTTCACCTATATGCTTGCCTCACCTGCTCATCTGTACATGGCATGCCTCATCTCTTCACCCATTGCTTGCCCACCACCATCTATGTTATGTTGATGTCTATTCTGCATTTTTTTTATTTTTGCTATATGCAACATTTCTTTGTGACTCCATTTTGTATTGTTTGTGTACATATTTTTGTCTGATTGGTTTTTGTATTGAATTTACCAACCATCCTATACATCCATGTATCTTGATCTTCTTGTAGAAAAAAAAGAAAAAAAATACAAATGGTTTCACAGCATGATCAAGGCATCAAAGGTCTTGACACATTAGCTAACCTGCCTGGTGTGGGCGAACACTTAACATTTCTCGGTTGATTCCTCCTTGGCACTACTGTATTTATTAAATTAATGCGTAAAAATTAATTCGGTAGGCATTACATTACTGTAAAATGCATGTTCGGACCAAAAGTGTAAGAAACGGAAAACTAAGCAACAGCAACAACAACCTACTCACTTAAACTTAAAAAAATCTTGAGCACTTTCACCCTGAGGAAACCGTATAAAATTCAAGTTGCTTCTCTACTACAGATGCATAGTAGTATAGCACTGTACAGTAATAACTTTCAAGTGAAGTGGGTTCCTTCCAATATACGCTTCACTGCTGAAGCATGACTTTGAATATGTTGAGTGACACGTGGTAACCACTTGACAATGATGCCGGGTTATTTTGCAAAAACAAGCAAGAAAACATGAAAAACAAGCCAAAAATAGGTAATTTCACCGAAAAACAAGCCCAACATGCGTTGGCAGGAAAATGCAACAAAACGAAAAATCAGCAATTAAATTAAATAAAAAATCAGGGTGGCAAATCCGAAAAAACAAGCCCAAAGTGACCAAATTTTCACAAAAACACGCCCAATATGCCTTTTGGAGCAAATTGAAACATAAAATTGCCATGAAATTTGAAAAAAAGGGAATCAGAAAAACAGAAATCTGCAAAAACAAGCAAATTTCAATTAAAACAAGCCCAAAAACAAGCAACCCGCAAGTCTTAAAAAAAACCCGCAACTTCAAAAAAACAAGCCCAAATTCGCGGGAAAACCGCAAGGTTGGCAACACTGCCGCTTGAGTTGTTTTGCACAGCATACGATGCCAAACAACAGCCTTTCACAATCATCCAGCAATACTATTGAACGTTTCGTTGAGATGAATATAAGTCAGAAATCTGGAAAACTCGTCCGAGTCTTCCCATCACCGAATCCAAAATAAGTTTGAGTCATTCGCCATTTGTTTCAAATCCAGTCACTGACGAACACAAGTCAAGCATTCATCTGGTCATGATTTGCTAGCAGGGGTTCCCAACCTTTCTCTTACCATGTACCCCTTCAGCATTCCGACAGAGGCGTATGCATCCCTTCAGCATTTCGAAAGATAAGCATGGACCCCTTCAGCATTTCGACAGATGAATATGTACCCCAAAAATTTCTTATCACAAAATGTTTTGTCATGATTAATCGCAGACATATTTAAAAATAAGCATATAACTACTTTTTAAAGTAATATTTGCTGATATATGTATAAATATTTGGAAATAAAATATATGTAAATATATATTTCTCTTCTATTGCTAACCTTAAATGTACCCCTTCAGATAGGCAAATGTACCCCTAGGGGTACATGTACCCTAGGTTGGGAACCTCTGTGCTAGAGAGTCAAATCGAGTCAAAAATGATCATTTGTTCATTTCATTTATTCTTTAGCTAATCAGACAAATGGTCCATATCACAGAAAAATGTGCAGAGACAACGCATCGCAAAGGAGGCGAGGTTTTAAGTGGCATTTTCTTCTTTTGAGCCGGTTCTTCTAACCACTGCTTGGCTGCACTAGATCTCGGGGCAGGTGTTGAGCAGCCATTCGATTGTCTCATCGTCCAGAACCGTCAGGCCGTGCAGTCCATGAGGACGTTGATGGATGGGACATTGGAGGACAACATGGTCCATGGTTTGTTCTAGTGCGTCATACTCACAGGCCGAAGAGGAGGTCTGGTCATACTCCATTTGTACAAGCAGGATCGGAAAAGCCTGACACTGGTGCAGAGGCGGTTAAGCCGGACACAGGCTCTTTTGGGAGGGTCACTCCCCGGGGTTGGGTGCTCGTGTCAGGGATAAAAAAGTGGAGTCTTGTGGGGTTTTCCGCCCACCCGCATTCCACTGGTGATCTGCTCATTGCGCTGCACGTATGTTGTTGTCAGATGAACCGATGAATTGTGTGGCGGGTACAAATGGGTGTCTCGATTTGGGTGCTCCAGCACCCCAACCGCAGCCAGCAAGCCATCTCAGGAGCACGACGTGTGATGTCAACTTGTTGCAAAGTGATTCAAGGTGTCAGCGATACATGAGCGACCTGTCCAACGTTACTACGAGGTATTTGGGCTCAGAGCAGAAGGCATGGTTTCGTTGTTGAAGTTGACCTTCAGCTCACGTGTAGCTTCCTTGTTGTTAAGGTGGAAGGCTGTCAATGCCGTTTTTGTAGTGCTGAGCTTTAGGTTCCAAGTCTGGTGGTATTCACCTACGGTTGCCATGTCCTTGCTCAGCACCCATTCCACTGCCTGCCAATCTCCATCAGCATCCATAATTGTTTGATCGTCAGCATATGTATATTTTCTGGAGACGTTGGTTGGCAAGTCAGAGATGTTGTTGTTGAAGAGAAGGGACGCCAGGACAGATCCCTGTGGAAGCCATTCTTGAGGCGTTGTTACTAGAGACGTCAACAGCGCCGCGTTCCGCGCGGTGCGGTTTTGAAAAATTTTGCCGCGTACCAGCCGCGCCGTGTGACTTTCAAATGTGTTAAGCAGCGCCAGCGCCGCGTTCTGCGTGGACGTTCATCTCATGATGAATATTTGCAAAACGAAAAGACATTTCGGGAGTTATTGTCTTAGATAACAACACTTATTTTTCTTGTTTATCCTACAGCTTTTACCTGCGTTTTCGCGATGCCTCTGGGCGAAGATTCGTAAGTATAATATTGCTGTTGGTTTTCTAACTTTTCCTGAGTTGGCGTGCTGCAGCCACTGCTTTGATGCACTGCCATGCGAATTGCTACTGTAATCCAGAACTCTGGAAAGCTAACTGGTAGGCATCTTACTAGGAAAATGCTTTCAGGGCTGCAAGTTTAAAGGTTTGTTAACTACCCATTCTTCTGTATAATGTGAACATTGTATTAGTATTCTGTATAATGCTGGTTTGGCTGTGTGACAAAACTGCTCTGAATGTATGTCATGTCTCTATTGACAATTAATGCAAAATTCAGGGTGAATGAGGTTTAAGTTAACACACCGTGACCTTGCCATGCTGTCTAGATATGCGATAGTTGAATGAACATATAGTGCATCACATAACCAATGCTCAATTGCAACAGGTACGGAACTCATATAAAGTTTATAAAACTGTATAAAACTTTGACACAATGCAAGCAGGGGATGTATGTATGTTGGTGGAAACAGTGCTTTAAAGGGATTTTTGTTTGTGTATCAGTTAGTGCAACTGCAAAAACAAATACAGAAGAATTTGCCTAATTCGTCACCTCAAGGGGATTAGAAAAAAGTGACGAATTAGGCGAAGTGACGAATTATGCAAACAGGTGAAAACTCTATCATAGAAGCTCGTATACTTTATCATGGTAACTCTTATGCATAGTGCTCTTATTTGCAGTAAAATACAAGTTTATGACGCTATGGTTGAATAAAACAATTAATTCCTCTGCTCTATCTGGACTCATCCATTTAATCAAGCACCTTTTAAATATTTAATAAACTTTTCCGCTTTCTCTCAATGGGGAGTCAAGTCGCGCTTAGAACCTCGTGTATAAATTCGATAAGCAAATTGCGAGGTGCAACAATTTTCAGATAAAGATCCTTAATTTGTTTGAATTCCCATACATACTAGCTGCTTAGAAGTCAAAAGCGGAACTGCAAATGACGAATTAGGCGATGACGAATTAGACGAGTTCTACTGTATCTTATTTTGACACAGAAGCAAAGAGTAGCGTGACGATTTAAAAGAATCAAAACATTTCGTAGCTTTACAGCAGTGTCTGCTTTTCTTCATGAGGCAAATGATGTAGCCTTATATATATATATGGTGCCCGTGCTGGGGCTATCAATTTTGTTGCGGGGCTATCAACGGGCACCGTGTTGGGGCTATCAATGGGCACCGTGCACCACAACATGGTGCCGGTGCTGGGGCTATCAATTTTCCTATACAGTAGTTGAAGACCATTGGTTGATGTGGCCACATGACAAATAGGCTATGCAAAGGGACAACGGGTTAGGGTTTAGGAATACGGTATATGGATTGAGAGGTTCAGGTCAGGTTTTAGGGATTGCATCTGTGGACGGTTTAGCCTACATTTCATGCAACACAGACAAGAAGGTGCTGACAATTTACCAGCACTAAAGACATGACAAAACTCGTCCATTGGTCTCTGACGTCACAGTCAACTAAGCAGGTCACTTGCTTCAAACTTGTCATAAAACGTGACCACTTCATCTGATCAGGTTCGGCTAAAGGCAAAATAGCTCCAGCAGTGCTGTTAATGAGACAAAATAGACACTATGCGGCTAAATAGACACTGCTAAATTCATTGGCAAATCTTACACCCAGAGAAAAATGTTATGAGAAGCACAGTGCTTCAGGTGAAGGGGTGCAAATCGCTATTGCTGTTAGGGGGTAAAACGTTGGGATTGCGGTGCAGTGCGGACGCGGACAGAGTAATGTACAACAAATGCAGACGCGGTGCAGACAGCGGACAGAAGCTGCTGATGCGGTGAGGACAGCGGGCACAAATTTTCTGTCCGCACCATCTCTAGTCATTACCTGCTCCGTTTTACCGTTTACGGTCGTAAGGATAAAGCTGCGATTGTCAACCATCTCCATGATCATGTTGACCATTTGTCAATCAGGCAGCAATCGCAGCAGCTCGCAGGTGAGGGCGCGGTGCCATACAGTGTTGCAGGTTGCTGTGAAGTCGACAAACACAGCTCCGGACTTCTTTGCTGAAAAGCTATCCTCGATGTCCTGTGTCAGCAGGGTGACCTGGTATACGGCCGACCTCCCTTGTCGAAAGCCCGCCAGCTCCTGTGGGAGCAATGGGTCGATGATTGGTTTGACACGAGCTTTATAACCGAATTATCCATTTTGCATTACCAGCGAAAATATAGTCTTGAGCTGTCTTCCTAGGCTTTTTCCACTGCCCGTTACGGTCTGTTGTAAACCACGTGATCGCCTGAGACAGAAACCACGCATAACGCGTAGAGAATTTTTGTCAATCAATGTGCTGAATAGCTGTTTGGGATGGGGTTTGTTTAACAGTTTGTGGCTGTATTTAGTGGAGGGGTTCTAATTGGGCTCAATTTGGTATTCTTGATTTTTTATCTTAGCAGCAGTATGTAGTCTTTCTTTTTGTTTTAATTGTCGGCTTTTGCGCAGGATTGACAATGTGTAACACAAGAAACTGGTTTCCTTGCTACACAGTAAATTGCGATTGATTCGCTTGGTGTGGGTCACTGTTGTGTGTGGCGGCTAGAAGATGGCGCCACATGTAAATAAATGGTCACCGCTAGATGGTGCCCATCAGTAACAAGTCACTGTGATAGTCACCACAAGCGAATTATCGTAGTTCACTTATCCCTATATAATGATAGTGCAACCT
>Ga0210059_1011497_pt1 | contig 13529 bp, 7 predicted proteins | sample Ectturendosymbi2_FD_188042 | JGI IMG/M metagenome (GOLD analysis project Ga0210059, IMG submission 188042) | Ecteinascidia turbinata endosymbiont from Florida, USA - Sample 2 (SPAdes) (version 2) | ecosystem: Host-associated > Tunicates > Ascidians > Unclassified | place: Key West, Florida...
ACTGTCAAATTTTCACGAGTAATTTTTACAACCAGTACATCTGATTTTACGATAATTATAGGTTGAAATGCAATTAAGGTTCTAATGCCCCAGTCATAAAATTTGCATCTGCACAATACAAAGGGTAGAGGATGTCAAATAAAAATCGACTTGCTTTCAATCAGAAAGAAAATACTCCTTGTTTCAGAATTTCCGGAGTAAAAAGATAAAGCAGAGTGAACACTGCTGGGCGACATATCACAACTGAAAAAGAGAAAATTCCTTGCATAAGTTTTTAGCACAAAAACTATAAAATGTGGGGTGTGTTGCACATTACGTAATTGCAAAGCCTATGGTTTGACATTTACATATACGATATTTTGGAAAGCTTGTTGTTAAGCACTCTCCTAGTGAAGATATTCTCTACTCTTTATCGTGTTATAATTTATTTCTTCTACTTTCTATAGTTTCATAAGTGTTTATTGCAATGGTGCACTTTGAAGCTTCACACTGCTTTGTGAGTCTTTACATTTTTTTAGCAACGAACGTCTGCAGAACCGGCGGTAAGCTTGAAACGCATGCTTGTATAGATAACTTGCATTTCTTCGATGCGAAAAGTACAGGATTATACAGTGTAACGAACTTTTTGGTATTTTATTTTGATGTACGAAAATAGCTGAAGCATATGAAAGTTTTACTGTTCTCAAAGCAAATAGGCATTTGTTCAGAACGTATTTTGCATTAGGAGGAAGTTGGCTTCTTAGGTACGTTTTTATAAAGCTCTGATTATTATTATTTGCGATCTTCCGATAGCTTCATTTTCGATTGTCCTTCGTTCGTAGACAAGATATTCGATACACCTTTCAGTTTATTTTACAATCCCAATGTGTACGTTGAAGCTGCTTGAAATTCATAGATGCGGCTCAGCTGTACACAGCACTTGACAAGCGGCTGGTATTTTATTAGTCCAGGGAATCTGAAACTATGGGAGGGGTTATTGGAGTTAAATGAAAATGTGATGGTACCGAATATCGAGGAAGGGAGTAAAGATATGAAACCAAAAGCTAAGATACGCATGAAAAGTGAAATGATGATAACGAAAGAATACCGAGGACGACAAAATGATATGATGATGAAATGAATACCGAGATGATGACGAAAGGACACTGAGGAAGGGAATACAGATTTGATTATGATGGTGAAAGAATACCGAGGAAGGGCAAAAAATGTGGCATTAAAAGCCAAAACGCGGCATGAAACGTGAAAAAGCATTTTAGAATTGCTACACTCTGGTTATTTATTGAAGAAAACTCTGTCCTTATCCTCATGCAAAAAGAACCTACAGCAATGCTCACACAATATTGGCATTCGTTGTTTCGGAAAAGAGAAGCGCATGGCCCTTTGTGTACCTGTCACTGGCATAGATTTCGGCAAAGTTCACGCTGTCTCTTAGTCATGACATTAGCATGTGAGATTTACATTTTTACTGCTGATTTGACTGAATGCATTACTAATTCATAAGATGTAATACTTTTCAGAAAGATTTTAGTTCTTAAAACCTGTCAAAATTTTTTGTATTTGCATGATTGTTGTACAACAACTAGCTTGATAAGGACTTTGACCACGAATTAAACAAATATATGAAAGAAAATGAATGAATAAACAAAAAACTAAAGAAACAAATGAATACACATTTCTTGCGCTACTCGGAGCTTACCTATAAGCGAAAACAACAAAAGATGTTGCTTAAGCGATGAAACTAGTTGCATGAATGTAGTGCTGGTTTTGAATTGATTGTACAGCAATAATTTTCATACATCATTACAAAAAATGTTTCTACCATAATGGCTAGAGGTGTGTGGTGATTAATATGTTCCTTAAGAATATACTGCATGTAAATGACCTAACCTATTGCTTCGAGCTATTTAACCCCGAAAGGACAGTTGCACATAGGAAAGTAGATTTTTTAAATATTTTCCGTTGTTCTTTAAAAAAAATTGCCAAAGCAAGGCCAATATCTTGCATAAAGAGTCTGACGTCAATTTCTTTCTAGGAATCCAACTTTCGTGCTACCACTGCGAATATTACAATAAACGAGTGGTGCATCGTTACGACGCTTGCCAAAACAATTTAACCGGACAAAAAGACTTTTTGCAGAAGTGCAGAACGAAAGACAACTTCTGCAAAGTAAGTCTTTTCTTTATCGCGACTTTGTTCAGAAGCTTAGATTTGCTCAAATTTTTATTGTGATATTATCAACAACTTCCAGCAATCCGAAACCAAAGTTTAGCCCTTTTAATACAGTGTTTGTTTCTAAAAGAAACCCAAGAAAAAAAGAGAGATGTATTTAGCGACGGTGAGTAAAGTAGGGGAGAAAGGGGTATGTTGAACCGGTGGGTAAGTTGAACCACCCCTGTTTTAGCTAAATGAAGCTGTCCAGAGACTGATGTGCGACACCTGTTGTTTGGAGCCTGTTAGGAATGCATTTTGGTTTATGACTCAGATCCAAAATTATTTGGTGCAGAAAGCTGCCAGTCTGTAAGTGTTTTTGTGAGCTCAAAGTGAAAAACTGGAAATGTACTTTGCTGTTTCATAATTCATAGTGGGAAAGGTATATTTGTTTCATGTCGTTATTTTTTCAAAGCGTAGGTCCATCAGAGTTCATCACCTTGTGTTGGTACAGCTGGACATTAAGGCTCTGATATAAATTAACTTCCAAGTTGAAATCCTCCATCGGGGTAAGTTGAACCATTCAAGTCATGCAAGTTGAACCATGATTCAACTTACCCCACTTGATCCAAGTCGTCAGTTGTTGTCTATTTAATTTGGCTGCTGTTTTTTTTAATCATTACAATTATAAAACTTCGTTTAATAACAAAAATAAACCAGATCGTGATTCTGTTTTGGAAGATTTTATGACAACCGCTTCAGACGCTGTAGCAAAAAGCACTTTAATTTAAAAAGCTGCAAGCCAGTATGAAATTAATCGTCATACATTAAACGATTCATTGACCGAAAGGCCTCAGTAGTGAAACATCTTTCAGGTTATGATGCTCTCAGTGATGAACTCAAAATGTTTAGTGATGGAATTGAAAATGATTTGGCAAAACATGTGAAGGAACTATCAAAAAGGTTTGTTTCAAAAAAGGCAATTGGGGCGATCGCTCCCACTAAAACCTATGAAAGTAACTTTATTCACCATGATTTTGTACAATTGGGAACACAGCATTAACGATTTTGAAGCCATTTTGTCGTCCACTGTTTCGTCACAGCAGTGTTGTGATGTATCTTCATACCTTTTACAGTAGTGACACAGTAATGAAACTTGACTAACCAAGTATTACTGAAATCTCACCACCCCTAACCATACTGGCTTTATCTGCCCTGCTGTGAGCTTCACTGGTAAAAGAACTCTTTCAAATGTTACACCCATTGGGAGAAATGATGACATAATTGGAGAATGCGAAGGAAATTTTTGAAAAGAGGAAGAAATGGACCTAAACAAGAAGAGCAGCCGTCACTTTCAAGTTTGGCGACGAGTGCTCTTTTTCACAACGTCACATTGTAAAGATACTCCCGTTTCCAGAAGTCACTGAAACGACGAAAAGACAAAAGAGACATGTCTTTCATCGGACTTCAAAAATCAGACAAATTTACTCTGGTGGAAGTAGGTCTACGCCGCCACTTCCTCATGCATCAGTGATTAGAAGTGTTCACAGCGGATTTAAATATTTTTGAACACGTTCACGCAAGCGTAAATATTCCCACATTTCATTCTGCATTAGCTCGTTTTTGTGGCATATCTTTATTTTGGTTCAACTTTCCCCACCACCTGGTTCAACTTACCCCACGCATGGGGTAAGTTGAACCGCAAAAATGATGTTTTTCGTTTTCAATTTCTGCTAAGAATATAAAAGGCTATGTCAGACAGCCTGCGTGTAAATGTGCTAAACGGATTTAACTACCGAATGCCCCAATTTTTGGTTTACAGTGCCTACACCAAAAGAGCAATGGCAAAAAATGTAAAAAATGGTTCAACATACCCCGTTCTTCCTTACACATAATTACAGAAAGGTGAAGAAAATAGAAAATAATACTTAGCAAGCTCTTTAGCAAAACACAAAAAATACAGTCTTTGCTGTGCATAGTGGGTTATTTCCTTTTTTCCGAAGCTGGGACATCGATAAACCGTAAGATTATCTGGTCAAGGTGCAGATCTTATCCACACTTAATGAACGTTTCAACAAGTCATAAATCGTACTCGAGCAATGAGTTTTAAACAAGGCCTCATAAACCTCGAGGGATGGTTGTAACAGAGACGTTCTTCCTTTCTTAATTTCGGGTTTTGTTTTGCTACTGTACAACAATTTTTCATGAAAATTGTCACCAAATTGATTATATCGGACCATATCAAAGTTTCAAATAATCCAATCTTGCCTCTGCCAAAACAACTACACTTGAAAGAAGAGCTTTGCAATTCCACATAAAGTAAGAAAGAATCGAGACGCAAAATCTGGTTTACGATAAGTTAAAACTATTGCTGAAAGGGCATCAAAATCTGCTTTACACACAGATTACCAACGGATAGTTGGCGACGCCGAAAGCCACATTTAACCAGTCTGCAACTTTTCTTTATGTTGCGTGCTATACGTAATATACACCTTTTAACCTGCACGCTCAGGTTTATTCAAAAAAACATGTTGGGATAATTTGCTCCACTCTGACAAATTTGTTTCCATCTTAATCAAAGCTTATGGAAACATTTTAGGAGCACAGGTGCGTGTTTAAACAACTCAGAAACTATTCCCAAGCTCAACTGATCCTAAAAAACAAAGTTGTTGCATGTCGAAAAAATTATATTATTTCAAGACCAAACACATGTCCCCACCCAAAAAAACGCGGGTAGTACGGTTGCAAACGACACGAAAAATGCACGAAAATGTCCGAAATCCCGCCAGTAGCCTTCATTGGCGGTTTGTACAAGACCCATAGCTTGATGCGTTCGAAGCTGGCGGAAGTAAAAAGTAAATTAGGTTGAGTCATGAATATTTGTTAGTTTTGTGATATTTTTGTGAATTCTTACACATAAGGTTCATTTTGCCAAAACTGGGCAAATTTATTTACGACAATATCTGCCAATCTGCTGCACACAATCCTTAAAAAAAGGAACAAGAAAGTGATTTCAAAGATGTAGTGGCGGCAAAGCTTTTCGGAGTTACTGCACCTTTTACAAAGGCACAACAAGGTTTTTATTGACAGACTAATATGCTATTTAACTTTACGTCTCACAAGCGTAACTGGAATAGACAGCATATCGTTAATGTGGTGCACAATTATCTCAACAATTTCTTCACACACCAAAAGTTTGCAATAATCTTCCAGTGACGCGCTGAAGTTCACTGGAACTATCGCACCAGCAGGCCCGTAACCAGCGTGGAACACCAGGAGGGGCGAAGAGTTTTCTGAGAGGGGCCCAAAATTTTTGAACCGTGTCCAATAATTTTAGACTGTATGTCCAACACATTCCTCCAGGAGGGACGAAAATTTTTCTAAGGGGGTTTCGACCCCCTTTGCCCCTCATGGTTACAGGCCTGCGCACCAGGCTTAGCTGTAACCAAATTTCGTACTGACCTTCGCATAGATTGGCGGCCAATTGGGTCGGAAGAGCGTAAGCATCCTTTCCTGCCTTTCATGCTGTTATGAGCAAATCGAAACATTAGGTGTTCCGGTGATAGTAGTACTCCTGATGATCCTTGAGCCGTTGTACTACCAATTGCAGAAACACATCCACTCGCCTCCGAATTTGCAATAGCTTCATCCATAGCACAAGATATTGCCATCGCAGTGTTCAACGTTGTTGCAATTTCCACATCATCCGCTGATACTTCACTCAATTCGGTGTTGTCGACAAGGTTTGCGACAGCCTCAGCAACCTCAGGCTCACGTTCATCGCCGGCTTGCGTACCATCACTGTGCATCAGCCAGTGGCGTACTCAAAAATTTTCATTAGGGGGGTTCATTGAGTGGCATATGGTGGTCATTTGTATTTGGTGTCCGCTGTTTGTGACGTAACAAGCGACGTCATATTCATGTTTCCAAACCAACGTTTTGGCGAAATTTGTTGACATAATATGCATATTTTTCTACATCTACTCGCCTTATCGCATGTGTCATTGCACTGAATATAAACTATTAACGCTCCAAGTTAGGATATCGGAAGAAACTAAACTCAACGCTACGACACAGCAGTTCATCACTGCAAAAAATATCAGGCTGCGCGTTAAAACAGTGGAGTAAAACACACTTACCCTACGTCAGAGCAATTTACAACTGCAAAATGAGACTGCGCTTTAATGTCTTGTTGAACACGAGCAGTCGAGCATAGAAAAAGTACGGCTGGACTGGCTGACGCACACCCCGGTTTGCAAGATCGAATCTTGCTAAACTACACAAGAATTGAGAATGCGCATAAAGTACGCAAGAAAACTTTAGATTTTTGTTATGTATAGAAGTCCAGCAAACTTTTAGTTTTCCTTTTACCCTGCTGAGACATTATCAAAATGCCTGAATGCTTCTATGTTAACAACTTCTGTTTTTGAGCTCGTACAACAGTTCTATCATGCTACAGAAATTGGTAATGTAGCCAGTTGGGTCAGCGCTTGCGCTGATCAGCTTTAGAGGACAAAATAAAGACAATTGTTTGGGATAAAGTGAACAATCGCGGAACACAATCTTAAACATGCATAGTGGACGAAAGGTCTGCAAGAAGTGGTGAGATGGTTTGTGGATGCAGACAATAACCCAGATTCCCACCAAATCCTAATTATTAGTTTTTGTCCCATTTACAATGTTCCTTGAAATTTCCATGCAAATGCATTCCGTGGTATTTGCATCAAATCGACAAATTAACAAGCAAAAAGTATGCGAAAACAATTAATCTCCTTTGCGCAGGCAATAAAGTTTTTGTAAAATATCAAGCTCAAGGAGTGTTAACCCCAAGCAGGGGCGTAAGGAAGGGAGGCAAAATTCCCCGGGCGCCGAATCCCTATGGTGGCGCCGAATGACTGCGAGAGCGCCGAAAAGTCACAACAATGTCACAAGTACTTTCTTCAAAACAGTGCATTTGGTTCCGAAGGATCTCAGTTTCGAGCATGGGGACGCCAAACCTGTTTCTTGCCTCGGGCGCCATCTCACCTCGTTACGCCCCTGACTCCAAGACTCCCCCTTGTGTACGGCCTTGATTGTTTCGGATAAAGTGGACCATCGCGGAACACTATCTTAAACATGCCTAATGGACGAAAGGTCTGCAAAAAGTGGTTACATGCTTTGTGGATGCTGACGATAACCCAGATTCCCACCAAAACCTAGTTATTTTGAAATTTGTCCTTGAAATTTGCATGCAAATACATTCCGTGGTATTTGCAATAAGTCGACAAATTAACAAGCAAAAAGTATGCGAAAACAATTAAGCTCCTGTGCGCAGGCAATACAGTTTTTGTAAAATATCAAACTGAAGTGAGGGTTAACCACAAAACCCCCGCCTTGCGTAAGCCCTTGGCATTAGCCTTGCAAGTGGTACGTCTTCTTCAAACATCAAAGCCAGAGGCAGGTCAGCATAAAGCATGCTGTTTTGGTCACAGCTAGACATTTCACTTAATGGCTGACACTCCCGAATTTTCAAGAACAAAAACTCTGGCACAGACCTGTGCAATTGAAACCTTTGAAAAGCCAGCGGCTCTGGCGTTTTTCAAAATTACGCCTTGTTGAATGACAACAATTAGGAAACATTTTCCATACAAACTGAACATAACAAGCTTTGCAGTGAAAACTCAGCTCACTTCATCCCAATGGAAATTACTGAACAGCAATGTTTCTAGTGCTTGGCAAGCAATTACCGACCATTCGCGGTTTGAATCTGCTTCTCGTCAGTGATGTTTGGTTGATCTGACAAATCAACGCGATGAATACCACTGGAAAATGTCAAAACGTTTTTTCCGTCGACCGGAAAAATTGACTTTCACTAAATTCTTGTTGGAACACTTCACATGTAGTTCGTCCGCTCTTGGCAAAAAAATCCTTAACTTGATATATACAAAGCTGTGTGCAGATTTTGAGAATGCTGCTCGACAGACCTTTTAAAAAAATCAGCCTCTCAAAGGGTCACCTTGAAACGGTCATTTTTCGTATGATTGCGTCACGCCTCACGTACATTTGTCACATATGGGCAAAATAGACCTGAGCAGGATTAAATTTGTTCAGTCGTGTTAACCATACGGCTGTTGCATTTCACAGAGTAAAATTTCTGGATGCCTACATTAGTATTTCATTTAGTTGTCTGCAGGGGCGGATTTAGGGAGCGCGGGGCCCTAGGCCATCTTAATTTTTGGGTCCCCACGCAGGTGTGACCTATTTGTCCGTCTGAAAATCGTTAAAACATGCCTTTCTTATGTGCAATGCCTCCTCAAAAATCTATATTTCGTGGTGCCGACTTTGGTTCTACGATTGCCTTAGAGATCTTCAACAGGAATTAACGACTTTCCTAGATTTTTCTCAAGAACAAATGGCAATGCGATCCTTTTTGGAATTAATTCAGAAGTTAAAGTTCGTTAAAACTCAGTGATTTCTAGCGTTTTCTGTAGTTTTTTCGGATATATAAATTTTCATGCGGGACCTTGTTGCCGCCCTCGAAAATATCGTCTAACTGTCGATCTGATTAGCACTGGCAAAAAGCTCGCAACAAAGCAAGACCGCCAGACACTGCAGAACTCCGATGAAAAGCAGTACTGTCATTCTTACATTGCGTAGCAAACAATATTATCGTGTTGTTACTGTATTGATAAGAGTCTAGACGTTTGCATTTTCATTCGTTTCAAAGAAAATTGTGAAGTTATGCCTCTGCGCAGTTTCGCAAATTTTAAGTTAAGAATGAGTCGTCATAGGAAGGAGTTGCGCAGGGCCCTAGGCCATGGCCTATTTGGCCTATGCGTAAATCCGCCACTGGTTGCCTGCCATATTGAGACCATTTCACGTCATTTTTATTTAACAGTCTAAAACAAAGTTTAATGTGTATGGTTCTGATGTGCTGCGGAACCAAATGTAGACGGTCGTCGGTCGATTACGATTTCACAGAGACCCTATTGTTGAGAGGTCAATCTAATTGTTGCAGGAGCACAAGTTGTTTTCCCAACTAACCAACCTGACGTCTTGAAGTTACCAAGCCAAAGCAGGCGAAATAAAAGCTCTCACCACGTTATCCGTTAATAACTCTCCAGTAGCACTATAAGTTTGATTGCCTCTTTCGATTATATTCAGATACACAACAAAATCTTCATTACGCCTGAATGTGAAGTCGGAACAACGCAACGTTAAACGGTTCGTTGTAGACTAACAGTTAACATGAGTGTTGAGCGTTTACATACGTAACCGGAACAGCGACCTATTGCTGTGATGTAGGTTTGCAGGATATCGTGTCAACTGTTAGAGTTAGACTGTTCGCAAACAAGTACATTGCATTAAATCACGAATAGAATATTACTTGAAATCATGCAGTAAGAATGCACACAACATTAAAGCCCTATTGTATCACTAATGTATCCACTATAAATGCATTTCAGACAGAACGCACACAGAACCATGGAGCAACGATTAGAACTATACGAATGTGCGCTGAAACGTGTACAGCAGGTTGTCGGTGGAAAGACATCGTTTCAATGCAAGAAATATGCACGTTTTGCTGCGATGAGGCCGGATGCAATGCCACGAGTTTTACTCCTGCAACTATTGTAAAGAAACTTCTATTGTCCAAGTGGATATCTCTTGGTTGTTTTATCTTTATAACTTTGCAAGGAACTGCAAAATAGGAGTTTCACTAAAATTCTTCCAAGCGCTATCAATAAAACTTGGTTCCTTGCAACTCAATAAACAGTGGCACACGCAGGAAACGGCATAGGCTGCTATATCGTATGTATACGAGCGACTTGCAGTAAAGCGGTGCTAATCTCCATGGCCTTACATTTTTTGACAGAGAGTAGATGAACCCGACCGTGAAATCCACTGCAGTGGCTCGATACAATTTTGATCATAACTCACCGACTGATCGCACTAGAGAGTCATTGACGACATCATAAGATGTAAGATTTTCGTGTATTTTCTGATTAAAAAAACAGGTGCCTTTGCATTTGAAATCTTGCGTGGCAGTGTGACATCATTAGTACGCCCCTGTGACGTCATTGTGACCTGTGAAAAAATTTCAAATGCCAGTTTTCCTAAGAAAGTACACGAAAATCCTATCCTATGATATCTTGTTTTACTCTTTAACGCAATCTGCCGGCGAGTTATGGTAGAAATTGCCTCAAAAGTTAAAATAAAAAAAATTCCGGGTTCTCAAGGGGTTAAGGTTAAGGACCAAAAATGGTAGTTTTTTGACTTTGCATTGCCATTTCGGCCATAACGCGCCGACCGACTGCGTTGAAAAGTCAAGGAAGACATTATGAGATCCGGATGTTTATGTACTTTTCGATAAAAACAGGTAGATTTACCTTTGAAATTTGTGAGAAAAAGGCAATTTTGTAATTTTTGTTTTTTTTAAGCAACAAACCTCCACGAAATCTTTCCTCTTGTCGATAGTAATGTTAATGGATGTTGGGTAGTTAGCAATATAAACACAAAGCAAGGGTAAATCAAAGAAAATATTTAAGAAATATTGCCATCAAGGTCATTTGGATAGCCCATCCACGGAATTTGTTTGTACAGCGCTACTTGCGTAGTCATTCTTTCCGACAATTTGTTGTTGCTCTGTGTTGGTCATTTTTTAATAATGCAGTATGCTCTTTTATCTCTACTCAAACAGAGAGTGAATGAACTAGTGAAAACAGCACGAACACAAATGTAATAAAGTTGGATAAAATGCTTTTGCCATTAGCTGAAAAACGCAGCAAAATCTATTAGTTAATGCCTTACCTAAAAGGAATTTTAATTCTGCATAGAAAATGAACTCAAAAGAGTGAACAAAACCGTCTTTTGTTCTTTTGTAATGTTTGCCACTTCAGTTTTTCTTGCTTGTCTTCAAAGCAAGGGCTTTTGCGATAATATTGCAATCAAAATCATTTCTTGGAGTTATCACAGCCCAGTTTTTTGACTCACCACCTCCTTGTTCTAAAGTCGAGGAAAATACTTCTACAACTGTCCCGACTTCGTATGGGTTTTTGTTTATTTTTAAAATTGATCTTTTAGTTTGAGTAGAGTTCTTTGAGTTAAGCCAGGGGTTCCTAATCTAGGGTACATGTACCCCCAGGGGTACATTTGCCTATCCGAAGGGGTACATGTAATGTTATCAATGGAAGAGCAAAATATATTTGCATATAATATATAGCCTATCCAAATATTTACACGTATATCAGTGAATATTCTTTTCAAAAATCATTCTACGCTAATTGTTACATATATCTATGAATAATTATGATAAAATGCATTATCGTAGGAAATTTTAGGGGTACATGTACATCTGTCGAATGCTGAAGGGGTACACACTCATCTGTTGAAATGCTGAAGGGGTGCATGCTCATCTGGCTGAATGTTGAAGGGGTACATGGTAAGAGAAAGGTTGGGAACCCCTGAGTTAAGCTAATAGGTGTCACTAATGAAGTTCAAAGTGAAACCAACTTAAAGCATATAGTATAAGCTTCTGTGCAAGCACGACTTTAAAGTGCATTTTGAAATAATGGGTGACGCGAAATGTTGTTTATCATAAAAGTGTGTAAAAAATGAATAATTGTATTGACTTGATAACCTGATGTTTGCATATAAAACTGAAGTGTTCTGCGATTGTGATGAGAGTTATCGAGAGAAAATGTTTCATTTTCAAAGTTGGAGTTTTTCGAAAACGGAATAGCGTTTCGGTAACCAAAGTGTAGCACCTGCGTTGCAACTCTTCTGTTAAACTAAAAAATTTTTGTTTTCGGTACATTTGGTGCTGCTGCAGCACTGACAAAATATATATCCACTGGTGAGAACACTAGGGCGTACTGGTTCCAAGTCAATATAGTCTTTGCAGTAGTATGGATAAAGGGAAATTCATTTTTAAAAAAATATATGGCAACTATGGGTGGCGGAACCTTTTTCAAAGTGGGGGTAACAAAAGTGCCCGTCAAAAAACTATAAAAAATTTTTGTGGTTTGAATTGGCAACTGTGACGTCACAAGCATTGAAATATGACGTCATTATCTATACACCATATGAAGGTCTAAATTACACTATTTTAGACTAAATTACACCATTATTAAAACTATCGGTGAACTACCTGAAATTCAAATAGGCTAATACAGGGCGACCCAGGTCAGCAGCTTCCCTCGGGCTCATCATACGATTTATTCTGACTGAATAAAACCTTTCGACGCTAGCGTCACTGAAATTTCCATTTGCTTTCATTCTGGCTGGCACTATTGTTGCTCTGTGACGTCAGTTACGTGATAATAAATGAGAAGTTCTCGTGATTACTTGTCCATTGCTGAGAAACGTACGTCACAGAGTAATGATGACGCCAGTCAGTCCTCTGCTTACTAGGCTCATTCGTAATTGTCCGAGTTGCTGGACAGTTTATCGTTCGTTTGAAATTATTCTCGAAAATGGGAACTGTCAATTGGATTGGACTTCAAATCCAATGTGCTATGCAAATTCATTGCTTCAAAAAACACAGTCCGCTATAAATTATATTTTAAAGAATACTTAATTACATATGACAGCTCTGGCTCTGATGGTCGATCCCGAGTAAAACGTGAGCGAACGAAGTCGATAGAACGCCTACTGCGAACGATATTGCTTTGTTCTGGTCACCCGCAACATGAACGCGAAAGGCTAGACACGGAACGAAAATACATAAACAATGACAAGATCCAAAGAAAAGAGACCAAATTAACAACTTAATGAGGTGGGACCGTGGGTGTTGTCACAAATATAACAAGCAAGCAAGCTCGAGATCTCCGATATGAATCGTAATCGAAGACTGGCTAAACCCGAGGAGCCCGTGTGCCGGAATCGCCATTGGGCTGTTAGAAACACCAAGAACACAGCTTAAAAAACAGGCAAAACTGACACAGCATTGGTACCTGTCTTAAACACATTCAAAATCACAACTTTTCCACATCTTGAACACTGAAATAACATGACTGAATACTCATTCTACAAATGCATTAGATACCGGAATGCAAAGACAAGACAAAGCATGTGTAGCAAGTACCGAGTTGTCTATGGGGCGCCGTTTGTAAAAATATTATATCTGACAGATTTAGCACAAAAACTGCCATCTCTGGCAGAGATAGCTATCTCTGCATGCAGAGATGTTATCTGTGGCAGAGATAGCTATCTCTGCATGCAGAGATATTATCTCTGGCAGAGATAGCTATCTCTGCATGCAGAGATGTTACCTCTGGCAGAGATAGCTATCTCTGCATGCAGAGATGTTATTTCTGCCAGAGATAGCTATCTCTGCGTGCAGAGATGTTATCTCTGGCAGAGATAGCTATCTCTGCATGCAGAGATAGCGCTGAAGCGTG
>Ga0210059_1011498_pt1 | contig 13527 bp, 10 predicted proteins | sample Ectturendosymbi2_FD_188042 | JGI IMG/M metagenome (GOLD analysis project Ga0210059, IMG submission 188042) | Ecteinascidia turbinata endosymbiont from Florida, USA - Sample 2 (SPAdes) (version 2) | ecosystem: Host-associated > Tunicates > Ascidians > Unclassified | place: Key West, Florida...
TTTGTTTACTTTAGATCATAACTTTTGAACCAGAAACGCTAGAAAGTCGATCAAAGACTGAAAAGACTCGGACTCGAGCCTAGTTTCCAATGAAAACTTCAGCGAAACACTTTGGCCTAGCGGTTGAGCCCTAGGACAGGCAACATGAGCCAAAACGACCTCAAAACTACTCTTCACTTATGACGTCAGTCACAAAAAAATCCGCATCCCCAACCAAAAAAATTTTTTTCGAGTGCAATCTACTAGACTGGCCAATCTGTTTGAGCCATTGAACAGCTCTCTAGCGCAATCGGTGGAGGAGCTAGGGCGTTGGTAAGGCAACTAAAAACTGCTGTTTTTTAGGCCAAAATCAAAGTACGAATATATTGTACGCCGGTTTTCAAAGTGTTAAAAACGTTAAAAAAATCTGTAATGACTTTTTGGTGCATAACTGTTTTCCTTTTTCGGAGGGTGAAATTTCGAGCTGGCCTTCTTCTAGACCTGAAAATATCCTCAAGAGATGTTTCACTGTCTTGTGGTACATGTGTCAAAAATATTTTCTGCCTGGTAAAAAAAATCTTTGTATTATTTTCATCTGACTAAATGTATCCGACTCTATCAACTGCTGCATGCAACTAAACAATATTTTTTTTGTGATCTAGCCCTTCAAGGTAAACCTGCTGTAATGTGATTCTAGCAAAAAAGTATCTTTTGAATCTACCATTCTATTTCTCCACACAACGCTATTGTGATGCAGTTTAAAAAATGCAATTATGATGCAGCTTCATGACCATTGTTTTATTACTTTATGGACTAAACCCTGGGTTCTTTAACTAAGAGATGTGAAAGGTTCACAAGGGGGGCACAGGAGTGGTAGCAACATATTGTTGAAAACATGGTAATGGCAAATGAATTGTTTTTCTGTTTTTTTGTGTTTGACTGTGAAGTTAGTTGAGATGCAAATATCACTGACTAACGCCATAGGAGGTGCGCCTAAAATAATTTGAGAACCTCTGTTCTGGACTTAAAACAAGGTAATTTGGCAAATGCTTGTGAGCTATTATTGTTATCAAATACATTTATAATACAGCTGAAATGCCAAAAAATAAATGAAAGTTTTTTTTTTTTTTGCAGAGCAGTACTATAGAAAAATTTACTTTATCTGTTTTACAGTAAGATCATACAAGAAATGCAAACATGGAGTAAAAAACTGGTTGTCTGGGATAAAAAGTAACTAGTTTTTTTTCCCAAGTCAGTACATCCGTTTGGGATAAAAACGAATTAGCCCATAAAACTCAAAACGTAAAGTTGTCAAATTTTATATTGGTATTGATAAGCAGAGACACCCATTACCAAAGCAGTTGCCATCTTTGACATGTTTATGGTATTTACTTTTAAAGCAGCATAAAAGTTCATAAAATATTGTTTGATACTTTTGTTTGGTCCTATGTAATATCAACATCCATTTTTAAATAAATCTGCTAACTTTATTTGAGGACTTGGGTTGGAACAAATATGTTACAATGTCTCAATGAAAGCCTCTGTAGCACCAATTCATTTGAAACTTTTTTCTTTTCAATAACTTTAACACTTTGAGAGCCGGCGTACAATATATATATATATTCGTACTTCGATTTTGGCCTAAAAAACAGCAGTTTTCGGTTGCCTTACCAATGCCACAGCTCCTCCGCCGATTGCGCTAGAGAGCTGTTCAAGGGCTCAAACAGATCGGCCAGTCTAGTAGATTGCACTCGAAAAAAAATTTTTTGGTTGGGGATACGGATTTTTTTGTGACTGACATCATAAGTGAAGTAGTTTTGGGGTCGTTTTGGCTCATGTTGCCTGTCCTAGGGCTCAACCGCTAGGCCAAAGTGTTTCGCTGAAGTTTTCACTGGAAACTAGGCTCGAGTCCGAGTCTTTTCAGTCTTTGATCGACTTTCTAGAGTTTCTGGTTCAGAAGTTATGATCTAAAATAAACAAATTAATTAATTATCTAATTAGTCAAATATTTTTACTAACTTACACCACAACTTTTGAACCCGAAACCTCAGCAGGTCATCCAAAGTATCAAAAGATTTGGATTGTAGCCTAGTTTCCAGTAAAAACTTCAGCGAAATACCACCACCTAACGGTTGGCGCCCAGGGCCAGGCAAAGTGGGCCAAGGTGGCCTAAAAGTCCTCAACTTATGACGTTACTCACAAAAAACCTGCACTCCCAAAGCAAAAAAATTTTTTTCGAGTACAGACTAGAAGACTCGCCGCGTCTTTTGAGACTTTTACCGGGTCTGTAGAGCATACCGGACCGGAGTCAATTGGCCATGCTTTAATTGAAATTAACATGCTTGATATGAGCAGCCAGCAAAGATAGGATATCACAACTTAGTTACAAAACATCAACAAATGAAAATGCAAGCACCCCATGGATTTAAAATTTGATATTTTCTGATTAACTTTTTAGTAGAAAAATATTTGTCTCCTACTTTTGAGATGGTATAACAAAATTTTACCATTGTTGGCCCATCCCTGGAAAAATGTGTTTGGCCACCACCTGGAAAAATCTACTGTTGCCCCTGGAAAAAATCTTTCCGACACCCATGCTTTTTTGTGTGTAGATCAGGCTTCTCAAACCTTTTGCACATGTCCCACTATCCATCAAACACATCATTTCGTGACACCTCATTTATGCTGGTGTAATCACACAATTGTACAAATAAGACAATGTTTTTCAGTTTTCAACTGACCAAATCATTTGAGCCGGAGCCAAACGCTATTGGATGTTGAAGCCGGATCTGGAACCAAAAACTTTGGATGTCTGTAGTCAGAGCCTGAAATTCAAGTTCCGGCTCCGCAGCCCTGCTTTAGGCTATTGCAGCCTACGATACGGAAAATGCATTTGCTAAGATAAACTTATTTTTTGTGCCTTCAAATTTTCTCAGATTTTTGTCCAAGTTTTAAGCCTCTGCAAATTTCGGATTCAATGGACATAATCATCAAATTATTTAGGTTCTCTTGTTGGATTGATGATCTCAAATAAGTTTTAATTACTTTTAGTTAGAAAACCCCTTTATCTGGATGCCATGGTAACAGGGATGGTCAAGCAAATCCTGAGGGCAATAAACAAACTAAGGAAAGAGGCTACCTTATCAGATCTCCACGAAGGAAAATGAATAATGCTATTAAAAGACCGACTAAACAACACACATTTTAAATTACAAACTAAACTTAACCATCAGATGACAAGTGGCAGTAACTTTTGAAACAGTAACAAATACCCAACCGTATCTTGCAGCAGCTATTAAAACTTGACTTGCCAAATATGAAACAGTTACAACTGAAACAGAAAACAGCTTCAAAACTCAAACTTACTCTGCCTCAACTAGCTCCTATTGAACAACTAGTCCACACATCAAAAACAATGACCACTGTTACGATTCCAGAACGAATTCTGATGAAAGAGGGTGTTAAATGTGTAGTTCACTTTGATTTTCGTTGCAACGCATCCCACGCTTGAAAAATACTGTGAGCCCCATGCTGGCTCTACTGTACATAAGCAGCTTCAATAGAAAGTGTAAGTTTGCGTAGGTTATAGCGCGGGGCTCGATTGGAAGCAATCGGTCCAATCGGCTAAGGGCTGTCCCTGCCGCTGATGATAGCCCTGGGTCGAGTACTTTTTGCGAATTTGCTACAGTAGCTTACAGCACATGGGCCATGACACTCCTGTGTTGTAGTTTGTCTGAAACTGTGGTTCTCAACCTTTCGCCGAACAGAGCCAAATCCAGACTTACAAATTGGTTAGAGGGCCACACTAAACAAATTCTAACACAGGTCAATTGACACATTTTGCTTTATAGCAGAACAAAGTTTGTTACACAAAATATTAGAGGTTCTATTGAAAGACTACTAAGGGCCGCACAAAAGCTCCTTGGGAGCCGCATGCAGATCTCAAAACATTAAACATTGTTTGAGAACAATTGGTCTACAACACGGCACAACAGGCAGAAATCAATATTTCTGGTGCTGTTTAAGATTAAACACAATCGGTAAAATCGAGCAAGTTGTCGGTAGCCTAGTTGCGGCATTATGGGCAATGTGAAGGCTAGGCTGTCTGTTCACTAAAACAGTGAAAGTAGGGCCAATGTCTGCATGCAACAGAACATACACTCAGTTTGCTGTAGTAGGCCTACAGTACATATCACTGTTGTTAGTCTCCTTTGTCTGTAGTTTGTCTAAACATGGCAGAGCAGGTGGAAGTTAATCTTTTTGGTTCTAAGATCAAATAGCTACTGGTACTTGAGGGGGGGAGCAGTGACTTAAATGACAGCTACAGCTGTCGCTTCCTGTCCCTGTATTCCTGATGAAGTGTTCTGTGCTTGGTCTGGATGCAGAAATAAACTTAACTGAACTGAACCTGATAAAATTGGGCAAGCTGTTGTTCGGCTAATGAAGTGTTAAGTCTTGAGTGCAATGTGCACTTGTCCAGGTTAAACCAGTAGGCTACCTGTTCCCTGTAAGTAGGTCCTATGCTGTTCAAGCTTTTATTCAAACAATGAATGTTAAGAAGGCAGCGCAGTTGCCTTTTGCGGAAGTAATCAAGAATTTTCCAGGAAACGAAAAAACAAATTATGAAGATTTTGCTGGCAAGATGTTCTCAGCATTTAATTATTTAGGATGCAAAATGAGCATCAAAACGCACTTCATATTCAGTTGTTTGGGCAAATTTCCAGAAAACCTTAGAGCTACCAGTGATGAACAGAGAGAGCGGTTCAGTGATGAATAAGGAGAGCAGTTTCACCAGGGCTTCATGACAATAGAAGGGTGCTACCAAGGTAGAGGGGCCCACCATATGTTATCAGACTATTGCTGGAGCATTAAATGTGATTGATCGGGAGAACTGTACAAATGCAAGAGTTGTAAGTTTTTGCCCTTATACAGGTGCTTCCAAATAGATTTTGCATCATATCAAACATGGTTAAGCTAATTGTCTTTACCTTTTCGATGACATTCATGTGAAAATATTGTTCGTTGGTTATATCCCATTTTACTTATTAATCTGTACTCATTTTCAATATTTCACGTAACATTTATCTGAAAGTTTTATCTCTTATGGTAATACATACTGTACTGCTACGTATTTCTATTTTTGGGCTATTTTTTATGTGCTAGCCATAAATCCACTTTGTTAAAAATGTTACTTTGCAAAAATTTTGCATTGCACAAAAAATGAAAAATGTGAATTCCAAAAGCATTATAGCTTACAAAAAAAAACTAAGGTCAGGTTTGAAATCAGTGCCCCCAAATTAAGTAAGAACAAGTGTTTGCATCAATGCAACAAATTTTTTGACCAGTGTATATAATGTTTATACTGGCAGCTAAACTTGAATACAATACAGTTCATTCTACCACATCTAACTTTTCAGTAATATATTATTTTTTTTATGATTTAAAAATGGCTTTGTGGCTGGATGAAATGGCTTTTGCGGGTCGCATTTGGCCCATGGGTCACAGTTTACAGAACCGTTCCAGGAATAAGTTAGTTGGTTGGTTAAAACACTAAAATCTGCTATCAGAACTGAAACCATTCCAGTTTCATATGATATCAAGCAAGTGATGAAGGTCAAAAAAATCCACATGAAACCACACACATACTATTATTGAAAAGCCAACTGATCATAGCCGCTACCAACTACTTGATCTTAACATCATGAATCGAAGCCATGGACCAGCAACTTGCACCAACCATCAAAAGCAAATTAAAATCGTTCATGGAAAAAACACTGTTCATCCTATGACCAACAGGAATAGACAGAGAAACTGGACACTCAAACAAAAAAGCATGTAGGAGCTACAGGGAAAGAGAAAGGGGTGTACTCTTTGCTGCCAGTGCCAATAGCACCAATGATGGTGATTGGGAATGACCCAGTTAAACAGGATTTCAAGGAGGCCATCTGAATGTAATTTGGTTGGAAAAGAACTGGCATTCTTGAGTTTCATTAATGTGAATAAAGCAACTCAGTAGACCACAACTTCTTGTGCAAATTTGGTGGTTACACATCAGTGAGGCAAAATTTTGCACAAAACTCTGCAGCACCTCAAACGAGATGGTCTAGTGCACCAAGATGTTCATGTGGTACTACTTTCATGATCAGTTTCAAACAATAACTTTGAGGGAAGACATACTGCTGCTGATAAGACAAAATTGAATATTGCTGCATGAAGTATGTGGAACAGATGTTAGACAAAATATTTGAATACATACAGACAGTGGAAATGAATAGATTCACAAAAAAGCAAGCAATCCAACCCAAAGTCAAAAATAACAAATGAAAGGGGACCATGGCAAACATAAACAAAACAATCCCATGACAATTCAATTGAACAAAATTATAAATATAAAACAAATAAAATCATATACATAACAGTCAACAGCATAGCACAGATGATGGTGGGCAAGCAGTGGGTAAAGAGTTAGGTGTGTACAGATGAGCATGTGAAGCATGCACATTGGTGAGAGGTGTGAGCAGCAATAAGGGTTATGAGCAGTGCTGCCACAGGCTTCTCTGCAAAAATCACCAGATTCTCAAAAAAATTCACTAAATCTGAAAAAAATCACTAGATTTGAAATTTTTGCATTAGAATTCGCAGTTTCGTTTGAAATAATTTAGTTTTTCACTTTATTGCCAAAAACCTTGACATCATTTGCAAGTTTGTTAAAATTGATCATGTTGAAGCCTTTAAAATCTCATACTAACAATCTTCAGACTTTCTCAAAAGCTGAAAATGACACTATTAATGGAGTATTTTAGAGCAGTCACCCTAACAATTAATTGTTTCTACAGCAGTTTTCCTGCAAATAAATGTAAACACTGTCATGGCCAATAATGCAGTAATAAACAGTACAAATGTGAAAACAATGAGAAACTCAAATCAGAAACATTTGTTCATTCTGTTGGTAGAAATCTTCAAACAAAATTTCACATAATCAACTGTTTACAGATTAAAAATAGAGTCCAAAAATCTTCAAGAAAGGGCTGAAAAGTTAGAAAAAAGACAACCTATCTTTTTTTAAACACACACTTCGCAAAAAATCACTAGATTGCAGTAAAAAATCACGACAGGCACATCACTACGTCCGTCTAAAAATCACTAAATCCAGTGAAAATTCACTAGGCATGGCACCAGTGGTCATGAGGCAAATAGTAATGCAGTCAACACAACATCTCAGATCAAAAGCATAGCCAGAGCAAAATCAAGGTATAGACTACGGATACGCCTCACATGACACGGTTTGAACAAAATGTGGGTTTGTCACTCAATCGGCATCGACATCAGAGCATAGTGGATATGTTTAAAGTCTTGTGTGACAAAGGTTTTAGGTTTGACTCTCACCTCGCAGACTTTCCTTTTGGCAGTACTGGTTGCATGTTTCAATTCATGAGACCACTTTTTCTTTACTTTTTTCCAAACTTCTAAACTTACTACAACAGAGAATGCATTGCAATGGTTATGCGATAGCTGCAAGGACCAAGATAAGGAAATCACCCAAAGAAAAATGCCTATAGCATGGGGCAAGATGAAAGACACAAATAAAATCAGAAAAAATCTCAATTTGGCATATCAAAAAAAAACTATAGGCAAATCCCAAGAGGAAAAGCTGGAAAAACACTAATCACAGAAGTGTCTCATCTGATAAAACACTTTCCACATGCTTTAAGTGTTTTTTGTCATTATTACCCCAGAAGGGAAGCCATCCTCACTCAAATTAAAAATTTTTTTTCTCTGTTCAGAGAACAGGTCAAATATCTGAACAAAAGAATGTAATGGTGGAAACACAAAAAGCTGAAAGAACTGATCTGAGAATGTGCAGCTATTCAAAAAAACAATCAGACGGGAAAGCCTTCTGCAGATTAATGCTACAAGGACAAGTGAAAAAGGCCCTTAGACTTGTGAACAATGCCAATGACATTGACGGAAAACATGACATCACTACAGACATCAAAAAGAAGCTGAGAGAAAAGCACCCAAAACCAACAGAACTAAAACAATCTGCCATAACTGATTAGCCTGAAACCAAAACAGAGACGGTCATCTTTGAAAACATAACTCAAGATGGAATCGCATCGCATCCAGAACTCATTGGGGTCTGCAGGACCAACATAGATTGACATGGAAACTTGGAGATAAATGATTTGTTTGAAATCATGTGGCACCCATTCACAAACGCTAGCTGACAAAATTGTCACCCTGGCCAGGTGTCTCCCGACAGACACAATTCCACAAGATTACATATATCAACTCTCCTCGCATGCAGACTTGTTCAACTAAAGAAAAAAGACAACGGAATTAGGCCAGGTGTTGGTGAATGCCTATGACGAATCATTGGCAAAACAATCATTGGACTACTAAAGGAAGACATCATCCATGCAGTGGGAACACTGCAGACATGTGCGGGACTGGAATCAGGCATAGAAGCTGCAACAAATGCTGTAAGGAAAAGTTATGAAGAGGAAAAGAGTGAATGCTTGCTGTTAGTGCATGCAGACAATGCATTCAACAAACTCAACAGGAAAGTCAGTCTGGAAAACATCAAAAGACTGTGTCCCCCCATGTCACGTATCTACACAGTAGCTGTAACACACCCACCATGCTTTATTTGGAAAATGGGGTCCACATACTGTCACAGGAGGGTGTGACACAAGGGGACAATGCAGCAGTGGCAATGTACACTTTATCCATGTGACCACTGATAAATGCAATGAGCAATGAAACTGCAAATGATGAAGTGAAACAAGCATGATATGCAGACGATAGCTCTGCAGTTGGATCACTGGCAGGCATGAAAAAATGGTGGGAATACCTAAAGGCCAAGGGACCAGACTTTGGGTAGTACCCAAAACTTGCGAAGACCATTCTCATTATAAAAGACAGTAGTCTAATGCAATCTGCAAACAAATTCTTCACAAACCAGGGAATCAAATCACAGACTGACAAGGTAAAGACTACCTTGGATCAATAATTGGGACTAAATCATTCAGGGAACAATACATTAAAAACAATGTTGAGGATTGGGTAAAAGTCCTTCAGATGCTCTCAAATTACACACAAGATGATCCTCAAACAGCATACTCTGCATTCACCAAAGGATTATGCTCCAGATGGACCCATTTCTAGTACCAGACATGAGTGAATTATTTGAACCACTGAAAAATGCCATCAGAGATCAATTGATTCCCACTCTCATAGGACAGGAGTTACGTGACACAGAAAGACAAATACTACTACCAGCTCTTCCTGTCAGGCATGGTGGGCTAGGTCTGACAAATCCTCAAGAAACTGCCAAGACGGAATATGACCATTCCACTCAGATCACTGACAAACTAACAGAAAAAAATCAACATTCAAAAACTCGATCTTGATTACAACCCCTCAGACCAACAACACAACAGACACACAAAAACAGAATACAAGAGAAGAACGCATATTGCTGAAATAGCCCTGATGAACTATTAGAGGCACTGAGCCCTGAGTCACAACAACTCATAAAAGAACCAATGGAAAAAGGGGCATCTTCTTGGCTGTCAGCCTTGCCAATCAAAAGTTATTGGATATGCACTGAACAAAAAGAATTCACGGATGCTGTCTGCATGAGATATAGATGGAAGGTGAAAGGTATATCCACGCACTGTGGTTGTGGAAAGACGAAACTCTGTGGATCACAGCCTCATATTCAAGGTGGGTGGCTACACTTCAATGAGGCACAACTCAGTGACAGACTCTTGAGACACAGATAATGAGAGGTCTGTAGAGATGTTCAGACTAAACCCACACTTCTGCCAATCAATGAAAGACTTGGAGAGAAAAGTCAACACTACTGACAATGCAAGGTTGGATATCTCAGGAAGAGGACTGTGGAATAGCTGTGAAAAAACTTTCTTCGACATACTCAAACATCCTAACTCACAGTCATATTCTGGGAAGTCCCTAGAACAGATCTACCAACAACATGAAAAAAAGAAGGATAAGTACAACCAAGGAGTGATTGACATTAAGTCTTCATTCAATCCCCTTGTCTTTACAAGAGGAGGGATGGCACCAGAGTCAACCAAATACTGGCAGAAAAATAGCTGAAAAACACAGGGAACCATATGCATTTGTCATGATATACGTAAGGACAAAGTTCAGATTTACCCTTTTGAGGAGCACCCTTGCTGCAATACAAGGATTTTGAGGCAAACGAAGTGATATCCACCTCTAGGACCTCACAGACATTGACTTCAGTTTAATTCCTAAGCCCACAATCATGTAAAGCTGAGGTGCGGTGTCAATGACATGACACCAGTCATATCTCTGAAATAAGTGGCTAGTTCACATAAGTCGTGACTTTTTGTAAAACTACTATACCTTTTATATAATAATACAATAACAATATTTCATTGCGGACTCATGGTCCATATTACAGACACAAGAGCAGAAAAAGTGGTTAGCTATACATCAGCGCACATTACAGAAACGGTGTTTGCACATGACCAACATTGGGAAGAGCAAAGCACTTTATCCTCACCACAGCTGTATCATCATTCGCAAGAGCACAGAAAATGGATAACGATACAGTAGCACATCACACAACCGGTGCTAGTACGTGTCCAACCTTGAGAGGAGCAAAACACTTTCCTAGCACTTCTTACTTTTATAACTATTTATCTTATTTATTGAACATATATTGTTTTTCATGTACCCAATACTTAGTAGATTAATTTTTGCTGCAAATATTACTGTAATCTGTCCATGCCCTTGTTTCTTTAACATGATTTGGTGACACCATGCATGTGGTTGGACAGAACTCATCCATGGAATTCACCCCATTATGGTCCGTGGGAAAATTGTTACTTCTTCACGAAAATGGTTACTTCTTCATGGTTACGTTTTGGCTGTGACGCCAATCATTTTCAGTTCGACTCTCACCTTGCTGACTTCTTTTGTTTTTTTCTTTTGTTTTTTTCAGGCGTAGGTGTTACGTTTAGGGGTTAGTGTTAGGTTCGATTAAGGCTACGATTAAGGTTAAGGTTAGGTTTAGGATTTATCTTTTATGTTTAGTTCCTTTCTGTCAAGTGTTGCAGTTGACTGCATCGCCTTGAACTACTGAGGCAAGCACAAGAGAAAGATGGCAATTCCATTCGGGGCATTAACTAACATGAAAGCAACCAGCAGCAATAGAGATCCATCACTGACTTAACTCTACTACTACTAGGTTGCACTATCATTATATAAGGATAAGTTAATTACGATAATTCGCTTGTGGTGGTTATCACAGTGACTTGTCACTCATGGGCACCATCTAGCGGTGACCATTTAGTTTACATGTGGTGCCATCTACCGACCGCCACACAAGCCTACTACATTTCTCGTCGTGCGTTACTGTTACGTCACAGGTGGCGTACGAATAAGTTTTCAAATTTCAAGATTCACAGGCGTATCCATAGCCACTGCCATTAATATAACCTTTCCCCAAACACATATTGCTAAAAAGTTGCACTGTTTTAATTTTTTATATAATTCATATTATCTCTTAAGATGCAAAATTAGGTCCAACAGCTTGTTTGTACCAAGAATAGAATAATCTTGGCATAAGAGTGATGGTTGCTGAAATTAAGCTTAGGCTAACAACAAATCTTATTTTTACTACCGTTGTGGTGTCATTTCTAACCATAAAGTATTGGTTTTCACAACTCTGGTTACGTCATTTTAAATCCGCTACTGATGGATATCTGTCTTATACCGGGTATCCGACCCTTATTGTTGTGCGCTTCCTTCAATTATCTGCTTGCTGCAATTGCCCATTCTTGTACATGCCTAAACTCTTCACCCATTGCTTGCCCACCATTATCTGCATTATATTGATCTATTGTAACAAATGTAGTATAAAACAATTGTTGTATACTTTTTTAAAATTGTATTATTGTGTATCTGGCCTCATGTATTATTTCTGTAAATATTTTTGTCGCCTTGTTTTTCCTGCCTGCTGATACTGTTCTTTGTTTTTGTGTGAACCTTGTGCCTGATTCTTTCCCATTGATTTATTTGATTCAATAAAATGGCTCCCTGTATTTGTTTTTCTTACGATTCTTTTGGGTCGTCCAATATTGCTGGGTGTATGGGATGACTGTTTATTTCCATCTTTTTTTAATGAAGTTTAGGGGTTAGGGTTAGCGTTAAGGTTAGTGTTACGTCAGCATCCTCTTAATGTTCGGTTAGTGTTAGGGTTAGCTTTCAGGTTTACGGTTTACCTTTTTGCGTTTACTACTACTGCTGTGTTTCTACCAAGCCTAACTGCACTCTCCTTGTTGTGCATTACTGTCGCATTGATTGATTACACTTACAGGTGGCGTATTAAATATTATATTAATACACATATTATAAAACAACATGCACAGCCAAACACAAAACAGACAAACATATCAGAAACATCGATAAATTCATATGTAATTCCACTTATTGGATTCTTTGGAAGAATTTTCTTTCTCCTTAATAATGATTAATTACACTGTTGTACATTTGTTTCTTATCAGTAACATTGATCATTTCAACGGTAAATTTTTTTCAATATTCTGTTCACTCTGCATGACAGGGTACCCGACCTTATTGTTGTTCGCTTCCTTCAACTATGTTGAAAATGATCAGCAGGTCTCTGCACTGCACAATGGACAATGTTTAACGGGCCATGGGTAGTTACAGAAGACTCTTCAAAAGAGGTTTGCAATGAACATGCAGCTCAGGCAACGTTTTCTCAGAGCCAAGCCTTACCGACTGAAATAAAGCCAGATTTTGTCCGATTTCCAAAAAAAGCAAAGATGTTAAAAAAAAGCCACAATTTCACATCTGACTTTAAAAAGCTAACTTGGCAACCCCGCCAAGGTAAAACCAGCCCCACTTTTTCACCTAGGTAAAGTGCAGGGTTCCCACAAATGTTGACTAGAAATTCCCTAAAGATAAGTCCAAAATTCCCTAGATTTTGTACAAAGCTGTGTGTAATTCTCAACTTACTTTTAGCACTTCAAAATACGGTATAAGCCAGCAGGGACGCGGGAAAAGGACAGAGGCATTGTCCAGCCTGCCCTTTGAAAAAGGGAGCAATGAGGGTGGAAGTGCCTTTTTCATAACAGTATGGTATCACCTGCCCTGGGGCAATTTCTTCTTGATTTATCAAAATCAAATTGAATTACAGTAAGTTCATTGCAGCTATTTGCGCAACAAGAAAATTCAGAATGGTTGTGGTGATTACACATTTAACGTTGAATTCGTATCAGTAACAGCAGAGTGGGCCTAGTCAAATGGGGAATCTCTATTGCTATTACGCCGATGGTTGTCAATTCGACTCTCTCTTTAGTCGGCTCAGGGCAATGCAGCATTGTGGCTGCAATAAATTTCTGTTATTTTTGAGGTCGATATTGTTGCTGAACAGAAACAAACATATTGGTCACAATGTGTTTGTTTTTATAATTTTTCATTGTCCTAATGTTTTTACTGCTCCCCATGCTGCACTTTTCTCCCGGC
>Ga0210059_1011499_pt1 | contig 13527 bp, 6 predicted proteins | sample Ectturendosymbi2_FD_188042 | JGI IMG/M metagenome (GOLD analysis project Ga0210059, IMG submission 188042) | Ecteinascidia turbinata endosymbiont from Florida, USA - Sample 2 (SPAdes) (version 2) | ecosystem: Host-associated > Tunicates > Ascidians > Unclassified | place: Key West, Florida...
AGCTCAGTGGTTGATGTTCAATTGTACTAATGATCTCCCACGCAAAAATTTCAACTTGGGTACTCTGCAGTTGTATACTGGAAAATTGCAAAAGTGATTCAGGCACTTTCAAACGGTTTACATTACCTCAAATTTAAACTTTGTGATATAAATTTTTAATTGCAACCTGACTTTTATGCACAATAAAATATAAAAATATTTTTCAATCCCAGCTCCGTAATGGCTCTCCTATTTCGTTCGAAGTTAGGGCTGCTGACAATCGCCACTGCACTTGTCATCAATCAATGTTTAATTTTCTAAGCGTGTTCAATTTTTCAAGTTGTTGAAATCCAACAAGGTAGCAGTGTTATCTGTCCTCGAAGTAATGCATTTTATTTTGTGGCTCAAGCAGACGTGTGCGAGCGTTGTCAGTTAGCTTCAAGGAGAGCCGGGCGCTCCTCTAGACTTGTTGTTGGTGTCAAAATTCGTGTTTAGAGACAGTTTAAACTGACAGGTGCGTTTGTGTTTTGCAGCTTGATGACGGTATTGACAGACGGCTTATAGCGAAAATTAAGTCCAAATCTGACTACGACAATGGTATTTTCCAATCCAACACAGGACGTATGACTGTAACTTTCTACTCAGACTCGTCTGTTTCTCGAACGGGTTTTTATGCTACGGCTAACGCCACTCTGGGTGAGTTTGAGGTTTCCTTAAAACCTGCTTCCTAACAGTGTACTCCCCCTTAGTCTCGAGCAAAGTTTACATGCAGGCAGAACCTCTGAGAGAAAATTTCCCAGGGGGTACGAAGACCAATGCCGGGATCCCTAGCTTCTGGGACCTTTGCCGAAACGTGCATATCTTGTTTGTATAGTCATCAGAATATAGCTAAATAAGCTACGATTCTAAGATTGAGAAGGAGATTAATTGTTATACTGGCAACTACCTTACACAAGTAATTTTGGGCTTGATTGAAGAAAAACTTTGCCTGCGTTCTAAATTGTATTGTATTATTTCGTATGATAGGCCTACTAGGTTTTGGCTGCTACTGGCCTCATGAACAGGTTGCACCAGAATTATAAGAGCGAGTAACACTGCTTTCTGTTTAAAGCAGTGAAGTGCTGGATTGTGCGATGTTTAGTGGTCAAGACTTCACACCGCTTGAAGCGAACCAAACTCAACTGTGTCTTGATGTGTTCACGTAGGCCATTAATTGAAATCCTCTTCTGTTTTGTTTTCAAACATGAAGTAGCGTAACAATGATTGAGATTTTGTTTGAATGGGTTCAGGTACTTGTCTATTGAATCTAGAAAATTTATGAAGATGCAGGTTTCATTCAGTTAAGTAGGTCGTTGCCAAATGCATTGATTCACCATCCTTTTCCAGGTCTCGAAATGCGCGTTCGCACATCCCTAAACCAGATTGTTATCGCGTAGCCAGGTTTTTGGCCCCCGTGTGACTTAAAACACATTTTTGCAGTTGTGTTAGGGATAAACATATTTTTGCAGTTGTGTTAATGCAAATGTGTGCACATTAGAAAGAACACATGAGAGAGATAATCAACTATGTGTTTTGCGCTCTTTGCATGGTTTGCCTGAGCAGCGCTGTTAGCCCGAATCGCCAAAACTGTAACAAGCAAAGCATGCAACGAGTGCAAAACACTTGGTCACTTGGGACTGATTTGTGTTCAAATGCTCGGATACAAATGTAGTTTTACAAACAGCCATTTTTATATTCTGGTCATAAGAGTTAGAAGGTCGTCAGACATTGACGGTAAAACCAGCTACTTTCCAGAAAGTTGTTTCAGAAGTAGTTTATATTTTCCAGAAGATCTTGAGTTACGTTTCTGCTGGTAACCGTTCTCTGAATGGTCTGAATCTGTGATTGTTGTTTTTTGCTGATTTCCTCATGGTGAGAACGCTGCTGGTAAAAAAACTACCAGATTAAATTACTCAAAGAAGTTTGTTATATTCTTTTAGTTTTGTGTACTTGTTATAATTCATTTTCCATTCAAGTTGAGGCACACCAAGACAATTGAAAATATTAATGCGTGAAAACGAACAGAAGCCGGTTCGTAAAACGAAGAGCTCCTGAGCCGGAGCTGTGTCATTTTTACGACGCCTGCACAGCCCTACTTTGCATCATCCTGACGTTTCACAAAATACAACTGTTATAAGTCGATGGATCGAAATCCCGACGTTTCTCAATCAAAAGTGGCGTCAAGCAGGAGAGCTTCCTTGCTCCTACTCGTTCTGCAATTTTTTGCTGCGCTGATAACGCGTGGGTTTCTGAAAACATTCGGTGTGTTATTGCATTGTTGTACCTGTGCGGACATGTTCAATGTCTCGCGTCTCCGTTGGATGTTGAAAGTCATCGCGAAAAACGTGGTCGTAATTGTTCTCACTTCAGTAGTCTTCGCTCCGTTCTGGGTTTGACCTGGAGGGATCGCGTGTCCAATGCCTCCATCCTGGAAGCAACAGGCTCACGTGACCTCATTACAATTAACACACATCAAAAGCATTCGATGGCCTGGGCATGTATGTTGGATGGAAGACGACCACTTACACCAAAGCAAACACTACACCAGGGGTCAGCAACCTGTAGCACGCATGCCACACTTGACACGCCAAACAATTTCCAATGGCACGCAGAAGCTTCAAGTTTTACATGTCAATTTTGTTATGATTCACAAGAAGTATTATTGACCTTGACTCAGAGTTGTAAGTCGGGTCGGGCCGGGTTCGGGCTTAAGCTTGTCAAAATGTTTCGGGCCTGCTTACAAATTTTTTTTAAAACATCCACTGTAACGATTTTTTTTTCACGACTTATTTGTTGTGCTCACCATGGTGACTTCTGTGAGTGAAGTGATTACGATTTTTCTTCAGCTAATTCTCTTTGCAAAGACAGCAGCGTGCTTCGTTCTTTTGTTCAAAGCTCGGATTACCTCACACTGTTTTTGAGAAGGCAGCAGTGGTGTGGAAGTTAGCTTGCGATGACTTTGCTTCGAAAAGATCAATCACTTAAGCGATTCTTGGCTTGTGAGAAACGATGACCTACAAACCGGCTTTTCATGCCATAGCTCTATTCTAGATAGTTAGTAATTTTCAGTTTTCGAAGCAGAGGACGGCCTTGTGGTAGCAGATTGTCACTCCCAACAAAATTTTCTCGTAAGAGAATGGAGGCCATTAGGTACGTTTGCGAATAAACATTATGCTACAGTCATTTTATAGATATAGGCACGCAAGAAAAAGCAAGTATAATTAAGGGATGCACGTAAGCGACATTGAATAGCACAAGGACGGCAGAACGGTACTTAAAAAGTAAAGGGAAACGGACAACATATAAGAGCGATTGGCGAAGCGGAAGCCGGGCGGTCGCCGTGCAATGCATCAGTTTTAGAAGGAAGTAATTACGACAAGGGTAGGAAATGGTCCACGCGGTTGGGGAAATCATGGCGATAAGTAAGTAAGGCGTGTAGAACGGAAGACAAAGCGGTGGTGACAGCAGGACAGTAAATGAACAAAACAGTTGTGTAATAAATGAGTGCAAGTGCTCAAAATTGTGCAGTCAGGCCCTGCGCGGTCGGCAGTTGCCGCAAGTCAGTAGTCCTCAGCATTCCAGGTTGATTTCATCGGAACAAATGTTCGCGGCGCCGCTACGAGACACGCCAGACCAAACGTTGTTGTGACGGCTGCCTCGGCGGCATGGATCTGTCGCCGTCAACCACCGTATACGGAAAATCGTCAATGGTCCGCATCCTCACGGGTCGTGACAGTGCCCGAGATGAAGACGGTGAGTTCCGTGGCACGCCAATCTGCATTCCAGTATGGAGATGAGTCTGATGGATATGAAGTGCGCCAAAACTTCTGATTGTGAAGAGTGTTCCGGAGTGCTTGCTGCAGAAGTTTGAGAAGATGGTCACGTCATACGATCGAACAGGTGACGTGACGAAATGCAACCTTTGGCGCGCCGTGGTGAGCCATGATTTCCCCAATCGAACTGATCGTTGTAGCTCCAAATTTGTCCAAGGTGTTGAGATGCACTGCACGACGAACACGTCCAGGCCACGGATCGCACGATGGAAGCTGTATCTGAAACGGAGAAGCAAAACGTAAGTACGACACATAAGGCAGGACTCGCCAAAATCTGCTTGGCACGGTTGCAGCACTCATACCAAGGGAGAAACAGTCGGATACTCCAACCTCCCGGGGGAACATTAAACAGTAAAAAACCCAAGGGGGTGGGGGAAAAATGGAAGGCGGGGTTGGAGGGCTTATTCGTCCTCGGCAGGTGCGGCGTGGGGAAAACAGTTTCGGAAAAGCCACTTCGCGTATGGCATATTGAGGATCGTATCCCTAGCCAGGCCCGATCCTGCCTCCAACCAAGGGGCGCAACCAGCTCTTCATTTCAGGGGGGGAAATTTTCATGAAATTTCATTCAATGGCGTCATGATGCTTATTCAACCGTGGTACAACTTTTTCGCAAACGGTAACATAAAATTACAATGTATTTTTGCCCGCAGACACGAAGTCCATAGTACAAACATACACATTCTACACAACGCTGATTAATAAAAACACGCAAAACAGAACGTTTGGCAACAGGGTTGGAGGCTGAATCACCGATGTCAAGCGAAATTTCTGACTTCACGCCATATGCGCACGCACAGAGCAACATTCGACATATCAAATACACTGAGAAAACTGATTATTAGAGCTTAGGAATTGGTGTTCAGGTAAGTGTGTGGGGTTAGGGTTTATGTTACAGTTAGAAAAAGAAAAATAATTGAAGTCTGATATTAAGCCCAATATTTCTCACTGGTTTTACTTATTCCCGTACTGTAGCTTGTTGTGGGTATCTGTCATCTAACCAAAAAGTTTTAATTTACACAACACACATCAAAAAGTAATCGCCAAACTTTATTACTTTACTCTGAGAACCAAAATAACTGACAAAAAATATCAAGCCAGAAATTTCGCAGAGGTCAGAAATTTCGCTTGACACCGGGCTACATAAACTTACTAAACAGAACGTTTTGTAACGGCATTGGAAACCGAGCCTCGGGTTCACAGGTTTTAGACCTTCTGCATCTTTCGAGAAACAAGTGCATATTTTTTCTTAATAATGCCTCAATGTTACATTGAACCTGATGAGTCATGACTACTAACACTCGCTCTCCAGGGCAGGTTGTATAGAGCTCTGCATCCAAAATTATAGGCCACAGGCAAGCTTTGAATGCATGACTTTCTGAAATTCACCATAATTGTGATGCATGCATGGACGTACAAAAGGAACGAAAAAGTACATTTTTAACTGCATTTGATCACCGGGAGAAGAGGCTCGCAGCTTGTTTGCTGCACAATATTTTTATCCCAGTTGTGTCTGAACGTCTTTGTCATCTGGGAGCTCAGTATCCAGTACAGTTCCCTGATATTTGTATTGGTTAACAGATTTTAGATTTTTACCGCCCATGTGCCAGTAATGGGGTGACTGTACTTTTTGCACTCTTAGCCTTAAATGTCATACAAACACTTTTGCTGTAGTTGAAAATATTTGAAGATATTTCCATGTGATTCTGCAGAAGCCTGACACACAGATAAAAGTTCTCTTCGCAACATTTCCGAAAATGAGAACTTTTCAGTTTCAATCAAGATGCAGACCGAACGATCAGGACAGAGTAAAAATTTGTATTCTCATACAAACACCTGGTTCCGTACTCAACGAGTGTAGTCATGGCTTAGTGTGACAGATGTATAGGCTACTACAGTAGTAAACCTGCCTAATTTTCGTCTAGTTTTTGTAAATTCGTTCTAGCCCTATTCTTCTAGCATGAGCTTGAATTTACATTACAAATGAAGATCCCAAACTTGAATTATAGCCTATGTCAAGGGTGAGGGAATATTTGAATGCTACCATTTCGGGCAAAACGGATCAGGTGTCTTGTGCTTTGGGCGCATAACGGATCAGGTGTGTTTGGGGCAAAACGGCTTTTTCTGGCATCCATGAGTGTGTGAAAGCATTTAGAAGGACTTATAGGGCTATGAGCTTTCAGGACTTGCACTGGTTGCAAAAGTTAGGGTCTTATAAAGCGTCATTTGGAGCCAAAGTGGTCTAGTAGGTTGGTGCGTTCAACACTTGACTAGCACTCATATGACACTTTACTAAACCTTTTTCCCAAGCCGTGGTACTGGGATCAACCCATAAAGACACTAAAACGTGAAACAGTCCTCAACCTAAATTTAGTTTAAAACTATCTGGTTTCGAAGTGCAAATGCAGCTAAACAACGCTTTTTTAAGAAATGTACTACGTTGATATTGGTGATCCGCTTTGCCCCTAACAAAAACAATAATCAAAATGTCGTAGAAGAACAAGCGGTTTGGCGAGGCACTAACTGCTATGTCAAGATTTCTCTCATCAATTTGAAAGTTTCAGCAATTTGTACGGTTCAACAGTACCCTAATGTTATAAAGTTTCATGAGGGCAAATCGAGGCCTGTCTAAGACAAAATAATACACGAGCAAATAGGTAAGAAAGACCTTAAAAATACGAACAGTTTAACCTATCTCCCAAGTTGACACTTCTAGCATATTTGTGGTTGAATACCAAACATTTTCGAAATTTTCGATCCGATAACATGTCTCAAGATAAATCTTGTAAGGAAATAATTAGCAAGCAAGACAAAGAAAAGTTTCAATAAGATTTCTGAAAAATGATTAGAATATAAAATCTAATCTTTATTCTTTGAAAGTTTCTACAAATGTCAAAATTGCTATGCAATGTATTGAAAATTGCGGGGGGGGCAAATGCCCCAAATACCCCTACCTTGGTTGCACGCATGCTCCAACCCATTCTACACGGAGTGTCTTGACGGACGCCACCAGTCTCGACCCGGACGACGCTTGCAACCCCCGGGGAGTTTACTGGTGGCGTGGCTAGCCTCTACCTGACACCCCTGGGAATGCTGAACGTTAGACGCTTTTGGCCAGGAACCTTCCTAGAAAACGGAACAGGAGGGGATAACAAAAACGTAAAAGCCCGGCCAAGCCACAGCCCGACAAAGGCGGTCAGTTGAGTAAGGCCTCTGCCGGACGCGGCTCTGGTGGCAGTGACCGCCTCCCAGCTCTTGAGCAGTGGCGGTGGCATTTGCCGGGGAAGGCACAATAACGCCAACGTGTGGCAGCCACCCCTGCGTGCTGGACGGCGCGGAAGGACCACAAATAGCAGTTCAACTGCACCTACTCGGGAGTGCTCTAGAAAAGGGCACATGCGCGAGCCCAGCATGTCACCGCGACCAACGGTATAGGTCCCTTCCTCCCGTCGACAGCGTCAAGCAACCGGGAACACCACGGCCTGAATCCGTAAGGGCGGAGATTCCCAGGCGAACCGACGATGAAGATGCGCTGGCACCTGGGAATACTTCCGCCCTGGCTTCAGAAACAGGCGGGGTTCCCAGGTGAAGATGTTGTTGTTGTTGACAGCTTCCATCGACGAGAGGAGAGACGAGATGGTACAGATACACGTTGGTACTACACTTGATCTCAGCTCTAAAGAGTCGAGAAGCTTCATTCAATTGTGGGTAACTTCAAACAGTCTTGTTCAAAGCTAGGCTATATAAAATAGCTCCATTGAAATTTTAGTGCATTTTGAAACGTCTGGCTAAACTATAAGGAGCATTATTCAAGTTTGGATGAAATTAGAATCATTTGGGTAAATTTTAACAATCTCAATGAAATTTGAGCAAATTGGGACAACTTCATTCAAATTTGGGTGAAGTCAGAAATGTTTCCATAAATCGTAAAAATTTGGGTAAATTCCGCGTTCATTCATCCGGCCCTGCCTATATGTCTAGTTGTATACGCTCAGAAGTCAGACTTCCACTTGATCAACGTGTTTTGTGTAGTGATTGTTGTAAAAAATGTACTATGTCTAGTCCTGGTAGTCTTTTCTTATTTTGTACTGCACAGCAGCAAGATACCTTTGGCGCTTACGACCAAAGTTATACATTTGCGCAGCCTTCTGTTCAGACGGCCAGATCAGGACCCCGACAAGGGCGGGGTGGGAGCAATGCCCCTGGGCGGCACTTTCCGGGGGGAGGAATTTTTGGTGAAAAGAAGGAATAGCAAATGGTCTTTCGCGAATGAACCTGAAGTTAGATTTAGGTAGAACTACCATACGTCCCGGTTTGGCCGGAACCGACCCAGTTTAAACGTCTGTCCCGGTGTCCCGCCCCGGTTAGCAAAATGTCACGGAATTTCACTTCAGTGAAATTTTCAAAATGAACTCCAGCCTGATGATGCATTGTTATGAAATAATTCCGCTCAATGGCCATGTGTAAAATTGGGGGCTTATTGTTGCGTCATTTTTCCATTGTCTTCAATAGAACTACAGCAACTACTGCAGTTAGAAGCAGTGTTGCCAACTGGTATATATATATATATATACCAAATTTGAAAATTTTGGTAGATTTAAAAAGTTCTTGCTATATGAATTTTTGATTTGGTATGATATGAAAAATTTGGTATATATTTGGTAGATTTTTGTTGGTGGGCTTAGTTAAGACTGTAAACCAAAATATTTGTTTTTTGCAAAGCGAAAACAAAGAAAACAGTGGTGTTTTTGCTTAACAGGGGATGGGAGTAAGCATGCACTTTGGCTAAATGGAGAACAAGACTAGAAAAGAGCTGGAAGGTTCTAAAAAAACTGAACGTTGCACAGTGGCGTAGCCAGCCCCATAATTTTTCGGGGGGCAAAATGTTTGATTTTAGTCGAGCAACAATATTTTTGTTTGGGACTCCGTTTTTCAAAGAATGAAATGACTATATATGCTAAAAATTTTGGGGGGCACAAACCCCTGCCCCCTGGTTACGCCTAAGACGAAGATTTTGGTTTGCACTTCAGTCAGTCAAATTTGCCAATGCATCCTAAAGTTAGAAAGCTGCGTATGAGAGTGGTAGAAGATCTGGAGAAAAGTGACTGATAGAGTTTGTATGGTTTGCAAATCAGGATTCTGCTGGTGCTGTACATCTCTTCTGCAAACTGCGAAAAAACAAAATTAGAAACCGCAAAATCGGAATAATGCGGTGGACCACAAAAGAAATTATAACAGCGGAATAATGCTGTGGACCACAAAAGAAATTAAAATGCAATTGCAGGTGTTGCAAGGTTGAATATTCCAGTGGTTAATAAATCTGCCACTGCTGAAGTTAAGAAAGCAGAAATTGAGGTTGCAGCTTCTTGATGATGTCACTCCACATCAGCAACTGTTAATCATTTAAGTGAAGCAGTGAAAGCATGGAAAAAGCAGCATTACATTTTAAGTTTTGTTACAGGTAGCTTTGGTATATATTTAGTATATTTTTAGACTACGTTTGGTATATCTGTTGTAAGAAGAGTTGGCAACGCTGGTTAGAAGCCATTTTGTATGCTTTGAGAAGGCAGGATAACTTGCAGTTAGTTTTGCGTCATTTTATGCTGAAAGTAAGCTCGAACTTGACTTCATGCAGAGAAAAAATTGCCAAGCTCAGGCCTTCGGCCACTCGTCAGGTTATTTAATTCATGGTTTTGAATTTGTCCCGGTTTATGCTTAAGAAATTATGGTATAAATCTTTTAAGTTTATACCATAATCTCTTAAGCTTTGGTTAAACTTGGACCTACCATACATCCCGATTTGGCCGGGACTATCCCGGTTTAAACGTCTGTCCCGGTGTTCCGTCCCGGCTAGCAAAATGTCCCGGAATTCACGTCAGTGAAATTTTCAAAATGAACTCCAGCCTAATAATGCATTGTTATGAAATAATTCCGTCCTGAAAGGCTTGACTTTGCTTTAACCCGTGGCTTGGGGGGCGGCACGTTTCGACTCGCCCTGGGGCGGCACTTCCCCAAGTCGGGGCCCTGGGCCAGAAGGAGTTAATTGGGTAGCTAGAAGAGTCTATTTAGCAATCATTGCAACTATAAGTTGTCCCAAAATAGAGTGATGCAGTTAGTGGATTATGGATGTTAACTGTTGCATCCAAGTAGGGCCTTAGTCTATATTTGTTAACATTTATAGGCGATTTGAGATAAAAAATGTTATTGATCTAAACATGTGTCATGCACCAGGAGATTGACAAGTCCAGACATCAGCAGGGTTTATGCATGCGTATTTTGGCCAGTAAAAATCCCAATGCGCACGCTTTGTAAGCATATTTTACTTTAGCTCATGGTAAAGTTTATCAATTTGCGCTAATAAAAAAAACGTTCATTGCGGTGCACATGTTTTGACCGGCCTCATGTTTATTCCTTCGGTAATAATGTTTTCATAACTAAACGATGGGATTGATTCTGATTTCTTGCAAATTTTTTTTACTTTTGGATTTCATTACGATATCTCTAAATAATCGCCCTCAATTAAATGACAATCATTTACAATCCAATTCCTTTTGTCGAGCTCGTTCAAAAAATTTTGGTAGGAAACTACGAGACTATTATGGGTATTTGCGGGAAAATATTTATAATTAATTTGCACATCTGCAAATGCTGTTCATGTTTTGAATGAAATATAAATTTTCAGAATGTCTAGCCCCCTGCACTAACATGAAGGCCGCCAATGGAAGATTTTCTGGCGACGGTTCTGTCCAGACCCGTAGACACGGAGGGTATTCGGCGGCAGTTACCCCCAAATCTTTTTTGTGTTCACCAAATTTTGTTGTGCTCTACCACCCCACTGCTGTTTACCTAAATGGGCAGAAATAGGCTACTTCAGCACAGGGTTGGGAATTTGACCTTTTTTCGGGCAAATTGTGAAAATTTGGCCGTTTTCAGAAGTGGTCTGGCCGCAAATATTTTGTTTGGCCCGTTGTGAGTAGTTTATTTTTTGAAATTTGGCCAGCCACAATTTGGCCTAATTTAAATGTGGCCCCACATTCCGGAATAATTAAACACTTAAAATGTCTCCATGCGCATTCTCACAAGCACACTTCCCTTCCTGACACTGAAGTCACCCAGTTTAACATTCCAAACCCAGAGAATGGAGATAGTTAAAGCCAGATAGTGATCACTGTTATGTAATAAATTGATCGAACTTCTACTCAGCAGTTTATTTCCTGAACGCACTAAATACCGTAACTGAAGCTCAGGCTGGTTCGCTGAGCAGTGTGGATGGCAAGTTAGTGGTGGGTTGTTGCGCATAGTAAGATCAGTCGACTGGCTGGCTTCTAGTGTATATACAGACTGGGTATTAGCGATGGTACTGTTCTAGGAAAAACTATTTGTTTATCAAAATAAATAAAAACCACGTTTGGCCGTTCGCACAAATCCTTAGCTGCTCATGAGAGTTCGCCTTCCAATGCGTTGATGAAGTATCTACCAATAATGTTTCAGCATATATCTACCTTCATTCGTTCGTCTTGCACAAAAAAACATTGAACCAACCCATACTTCTACGAATGACTGCAGTCTCAAAAATCACTAAATGCTTTGGACTACTGCTGTATCAATACGATAGAGTAGCAACGAATATTTTGTGAAAAAACTTCACACATATATCCTGTTATAAGAGATTTGAATAATGCACGAAGAAAATGTACTTATACTAACAACATTTATTTCTGAATCACTCCAGTGAAAAACCAGTAGTTGTAGGGTAAAACAAAGCAATATTGGTTAAAGAAAGTAAGGAAAGCTTCCCCAAAAACATTTAAGCATTCTGCTCTGGCTCAGAAGGAAATTGAGAGCAACGGATGCAACATTGCTTTAACAGCTATTGAGGTATGCAGTATACCCAAAGGCCTACGCAAAGGGGCGGTTTTGGGTTAACCCCCCCCTTGAGCTTGATATTTTACAAAATGTTTATTACCTGCGCAAAGGAATTAATTGTTTTCGCATACATTTTGCTTGTTAATTTGTCGACTTAATGCAAATAACACGGAATAAATTTGCATGCAACATTCAAGGAACATTGTATATGGGCCAAGAAGTAACAACTAGGTTTTGGTGATAATGAGGGTTATGGTCTGCGTCCAGAAACCATCTCACCACTTTTTGCAGACTTTTCGTCCACTAGGCATGTTCAAAGATTGTGTTCCGCGATAGTTCACTTTATCCGAAATAATCGTCTTTATTTTGTTGGCTATGGCTGATCAGCGCAAGCGCTGACCGTATTGGCTACATTACCAAATTCTGTAGCATGATAGAACTGTTGCACGAGCTCAAAACAGCAGTTTTTAACAGAGAAGCATTCAGGTATTTCATAAGGTCTCAGCAGGGGAAAAGGAGAACTAAGTTTTTTGGACTTCTATACATAACAAAAAATCGAAAGTTATCTTGCGTACTTCATGCGTATTCTCAATTCTTTTGTAGCAGAGTTGCCAATTTGGCTTTTTTGAAGCAAAATTTTGAAATTCTGGCTTTTTTGAACACCTTGGCTTTTTTTGGAAATAAAAAAGTCATAAACATATGGCTTTTTCTGACTTATTTTCAGTCGGATAGGCTTGGCTCTGGCAAAACATTGTCTGGGCTGCATATTCATTACAAACCTCTTGCGACGAGGGTCTATTTCCATGCAGGGTGCACAGAAGATTGCAAAATTTTTTTCTGTTGCCCTAAAAATGATCTAAGTCATTGATAAAAACAAATGCACGACAGTGTAATTACGGGTAAAAATTTGACTTGTGTTATATCGATGTTTTTGACGAGCTTTAATATCTATTTTGTGTGTGGTTGTGCATGTTTTATGTGTATATGCCTCAAAACTGGTATCTTGCTTTTTTGGGAGAAGGTCTGTTTTTTTTGGTGAAGACAGGTTGGCAACCCTGTTGTGTAGTTTAGCAAGATTCGATCTTGCAAACCGGGGTGTGCGCCAGCCAGTCCAGTTGCACACCTATGCTCGACTGCTCGTATTCGATGAGAAATTAGCGCAGCCTCATTTTACAGTTATAAATTGGTCTGACGCAGTGATTAGTGTGTTTTACTCCCCTTTTGCAACGCACAGCCAAATTTTTGCAGTTATGAACTCCTGTGTCGCAGCATTGAGTTTATTTTCCTCCGATATCCTGACCTGGAGCGCTGATAGTTTATATTCAGTGCAATGACACATAAAGCAAGGGGGGGGGGGCGTGTAGAAGAATATGCATATTATGTCAACAAATTTCGCCAAAACGTTGGTTTGGAAATATGAATATGATGTCAAATTGTGACGTCACAAAGACCGCACACCAGAAACAAATGGCCACCATATGCCACTGAATGAAACCCTCCCATGAAAATTTTCTGTGTACGCCACTGAATATACCATACAAAAATGAAAAAGCACTCTGGTGTTTACATTATAATTCTGTTCAACAAAAACTGTTTCTCAGATAACTGTTTGAACAATAAAGTTACCCTAGGGCCAAGTTAAGCTTTGTAAGAACTTATTGTTCTTGGACTTTAAACATACAAAACTACAGATAAACATGCCTTCTATCTAGCCTACAGTAAATCAGTTGAGAAAGAACGAGACAAACGTAATTTTTGTGATGAGACTGAAATGAATTAAATTTGCAGCATTGACTCACAAATTTTATCAGAT
>Ga0210059_1011500_pt1 | contig 13526 bp, 10 predicted proteins | sample Ectturendosymbi2_FD_188042 | JGI IMG/M metagenome (GOLD analysis project Ga0210059, IMG submission 188042) | Ecteinascidia turbinata endosymbiont from Florida, USA - Sample 2 (SPAdes) (version 2) | ecosystem: Host-associated > Tunicates > Ascidians > Unclassified | place: Key West, Florida...
AACCCCAGCAGGTCATCCAAAGTATCAAAAGACTCGGATTGTAGCCTAGTTTCCAGTAAAAACTTCAGCGAAATACTACCACCTAACGGTTGGCACCCAGGGCCAGGCAAAGTGGGCCAAGGTGGCCTAAAAGTCCTCCACTTATGACGTCACTCACAAAAAAAACACAACCCCCAAGCAAAACATTTTTCTTGAGTGCAGACTAGAAGACTTGCTGCGTCTTTTAAGACTTTTACTGGGTCTGTAGAGCATACCGGACCAGAGAAATTCCCGCGCAAAGCCACGTGCGTTTAGGCAGGTTTTTTTCCCAAAATCCTAGCGGACGCCAAAGAGTTAATATTGCTGCTATGATGACACATGTAGTCAGAGGACATTGAGGTCAACACGTCCTTTAAAACTGTGTGTGTTTATGCGAGCGAAGTCCATTGCGTTAGATAGCAGAGTGGACGGTGGCGCTAGCATCAGCTGGAAGCTTTTGAATACATTTAGTTATACTTGTCTGTACAACTGCTTTGGTTGGTGGTTGCCTTACTGGGTTACGAATAGAAATGGTATTGCATTCCGATTGCCGTTCCGGAATGTAATGTCATTCAAAAATGCTCAACCCTCACCCACTCACCCAAACCAGCGTCCACTGACAAGCTCACTCCGGTAACTGCGCACTCACACCTAAAATGCATGCATAAAACGCTCACTCAACAGAAACTTTTAGTACCGTCTGAATATCGTTCTGCAGGTGGGTTAAAAACCGATTTCACCACCACCGAACTGGCTGCAACAATCAACGTTTGAAACACGACGTCATTCTGGAATTGCATTCCACTTTCGCTAGAGCTCATTTTTTTCAATGAGCATAAAATTGCTACAGCTTACATCACAGGATGCCGATACCAAAAAATAGCACTTTCAACTGGGATTTTTTGTGTTTGTTCCAGAAAATTGGTTAGTTATTTATTACGAACATATTGTCACAGACAGTCAATACTAATGCTTAAAAGCTGATGTTTGAATCTTTGGCTTTGTATGTGATGAAGCAATAAGTACAATTCAGTATAGAGAGCACAAAAATCTCAATAATCAGGGCTACAGTATTTGGTGAAGACAATGCTGCAGACCTTCTGTTGCAGACAGTCACACAATAAGCAAAAAAGATTTGCCGCGATCAAGTTTATAGCAAAAATGTTCAACTCGTGCCCAAACTAGCTTCCACTCACAAGCTCACTCTGGTAACTGCACACTCGACTCTCGCCCAAAAAATGCATTCTTGCGTAGAACGCTCACTCAATAGAAACTTTTAACACCGCCTGAATATCGTTCTACAGATCGAATCAGTTAAACCAATTTCGCCACGACCGAACTAGCCACAACAATCAACGTTTGGAACACGACGCCACAATCACTTCAAATGCTACACCACTAGCAAATTAAAACCACTTTTCTGAAAGTCGCATGCAGCTCCCAAGCACCTTTTGTGCGGCTCTCAGAAGTCTTACAATAAAACCAATAGTGTAACCAGCCCAAAAATTGGGGGGGAACAAAAAAATTGGGAGGGTGAAAACTGTTAACACTACAGTATTTCGTTTGGGATACCGCCTCTCAAAGTACAAAACGACTATATGTTCTAAAAATTAAAGGTGGGTGGTCCCATAGGACCACTGGCTACGCCTATGAATAAAATCTCTAATATTTTGCGTAACAGACTTCATTCTGCAATAAAACAAAACATGTGAATTAACTTGCCTTGAAATTTTTTAGTGTGACTCTCTCACAAAATCATAGATCTGGATTTGGCTCCCGTCAGTAAAAATGTTGAGAACCATTGGTTTATACTGTGCAGGAGCTGCAGGCATGCCATGATTATGCAACGTGAGAGATTGCTCGACCCTGCTGTGCGAGTTATGTGCAATCTTGCCATAACACATGCGTTAGAAATTTTATTAAAATTTATTATCCATAGGATATCTTTAGTTTGGTGCTTAGAAGTCTCACAATGGTCTACAAACTGCGATTTCGTTGGTCATTAGAAACCACATTATGATTTTCCAAATTCCGGTGACTGTTGCGAAGCTTCATGTAAGCAGTCCATATTATTTAAATAAATTATCTAAAAATCTGACGTAGTAAAAAAATTCCTTGTAAATTGAATGGTGGCTGCAAAACACAAATTTTGGAAGGGGGTTAAGCAAGGATTAAGCATGAGAATTTGCCGCTTTGTGGTTAAGATTTGCCGCTTCCATCGGTTTTGCAATCCTTCAGTAACTCGTTTTTTTGCATATGGAGCGGTAGCGTGGTATACTGCGGCGATGCAACTGTTCACATATTGAATGTGAACCGATGCTAACCAATCCAAGTTGATGCATGTGAACGCAGTGATAGTTAACAATCTTGAGTGCAACGTTTTCAAGGAAACAAATTCCTTCTGCGACGTCACAAAGAAGCGATCGTCTTTAACTTTCGGCCCTAGGGAAATTTTGACTTTTTTAAGCCCTGTGTACAAATGCCCTGCTTATTTTAGTTTTTACTCATTAGTAGATTTTTCAAACAAAAAGTAAAGAAGGGTTTTTTGGTGTTTTTTTGGGTTTTTTCAAGTGCGTTTTTTTTTGGGTCATGTTTTTTTGCAACAACCGTGGCTGTGTAAGTATATAGTTGCCAGTTCAGCTCTCATCATTGCTGCTTACATCTTGGAAGCAGAGGTTACACATTTGGTTTTTATTTACTTTTTTGAAAGGTTTTGAAAACTTTTGGGTTTACAGTTTAGTATGTTACTAGTAAAGATCGACCGATATGGCTTTTTTAGGGTTGATGAACAATATTTCTAAAATTTTTAAATATTGTTTTCTGCTTCTCAAATTGTAGCAATTTCAATATTTTGTTACGACTTTTAATTAATCTGATTAACTTGTTAGCATAGTTACATAGAATTTCATAGAATTTATAGCATAGAATTTCAAATCGGGTCCCTAGAATCACAGAAAATTATCATCATGTCCAAAAATCAGAGAAAATCGGGTCCCTACAGATCCATATCAGGTACCTAACATTTTCCTTTAAAAAAAACCCTGATCTAAAGTAATAAAAACATGTGACTGACTAGCTAATTAGATAAAAATTAATTTCTTTTTTTTAGATCATACGTTTTGATCCAGAAACGCTAGAAAGTTGATCAACAGCTCAAAAGACTCGGACTCGAGCCTAGTTTCCAATAAAAACTTCAGCGAAATACTTTGGCCTAGCGGTTGGGCCCTAGGCCAGGTAACATGAGCCAAAATGACCCAAAAACTGCTTCACTTATGATGTCACTCACAAAAATCCACAACCCCCAACCAAAAAATTTTTTTTCGAGTGCAGACTAGAAGAGTGGCCGATCCATTTGAGCCATTGAACAGTTCTCTAGCACAATCGGTGGAGGAGCTATGGCGTTGGTAAGGCAACCGAAAACTGCTGGTTTTAGGGTGAAATCTAGGTACAATATATTCGTACGCCCCCCCCCATATTCGTAGTGTTAAGCAGCACTAAGTTACAGCCAATTGCCGTCCATCCTCCAGACGTAAATTCCATAAGAACAAGTCGCCAAGACAACAGCTAATGGGCACAGGTGCGAATTACGCATCTGATGATTGCACAATAATGCCACGATAAATTGTGCTGTCACAAAGACTGCTTTTGCTGGTCACATTAAACTCTAGTTTAGCCTTGTACTGGAGCTTATTACTGATGCTTCTCTGACTTTTCATTATTACTGAACACTTTTGGGTATAATGGTGCCACAGTTTGCATACTGATCCATTGGCAGCTTTCTGCACCTATACAAAATCATCACCCATTTACTCCTGCACTTACGACCAGAATCATATGAACCCTTCCACTTCCTCAACATTATTGTGGCATTTCTATCGCAGAGACGCAGACTTGTCTACAAGCTTTGAACCTGCTTGGTGCTTACAACTCACTACGTAGTGCACACATTTCCAGTGGTTACGCAAAATATTTGTTTAGAATCTAGCATCCCTCAAATCTTGCAAACATCAAAATGTGGGCGTCATTCTAATACAGCATTTACTACAAAAATTTTGTAAATGTTTTGCCAAAAAAATAGAACAGTAGTATTTTTCTTCAGAGGAAACTTTTTCAGCGTAAAATAGCCAAAAGGTCAAATTAATTTTTTAAGGCCAAACAACTTGAAACAAGGCTAGATTTCTAAAATTCGGCCTAAAAAAGGCCAACCTGGCAGCCCTGACTGTGAAGTTGCAGCAACATTTCCTCCTTTTTTCAACAAATTGCACCAATCTCATGTTCTTTTTGTGAAGGCTGCACCTGGCATAGCCTTTCACATCCTGGTCACAGCACCAGTTTGTGGCAATTGGAAAGCCTGAGTGGGAAGTGCGCAAAGCTTCACATTGCAGCAGCAAGCGACAATAGAGATCACCTGACAAGATCATTATATTATGTCTTGTTCACACCACATACATATATATATATATGGGTATTATTCTTTGCACACATCCCGTCCATGGTGAATCTCACATTCAGCGCAATGCCAACCGGGTGATTCTACGTCAAATGAACCAAAAAAAATAGAAAAGTCAACCCACCATTTCCGATTTTCCTCAAATTTCATAAGCAGATAGAACTTCTCATGCTGATTCCAAAAAACTAAATTTTTTTGAAATTGGTTAAAAGTTTCGCAAAGTTATGGACCATACAAAATGACTACTTTTTGTGGTCAATGAAGCATAACAACTAGCAAGAAAATCATCAACTAACTTTAAAACTAAATCATTCTCACTGTAATCATTTAATTGTTGTAAAAACTAGACAGAAGTTTGTCTCAAGTATCTAAACTTCACTTGTGAAAAAACTTTTCAAAATATCCATGCGCTTATCGCTATTTTGGGGTAAAGAAAATAGGTAGTCCTCAAAATCACTCATGCGTGACATAAATTTTGAATGGTGATGACTCAACGAGCACACATGCTATTGGCATGTGCAATGCATCATCTGAAAGCTCTTACTGAGGAGATTTTAGTCTTATTTATCCTCATTGCTTATTTAGTTTCTTTTGGATAAACATCCCACAAAGTTTTTGCCTAAGATTTCAATGTAATTACACTTTAACCCTTATAGCCCCACATGAACCACTTTTTGGTGTACTTTGCGCAACCATAACTTGTCGGCCGATTGCGTAAGAGAGCTGTTCAAACCCTCTAAAGATGCGGCAAGTCTTGTAGTTCATTTTTTTTTATGGAAATGTTAAGGTTTTGTTTTTTTGTGGGTGATGTCATGATGGGGATACGTTCACGCGTTTTGGCCAAGGTTATCGGACCCTGGGCGTCAAACCAATGACCCAATTTTTTGACTCAAGGTTTTATTGGAAACTAGGCTATAATTCAAGTCAATATTGGAAACTAGGCTATAATTCAAGTCAATAGAGCCCTTGATCGACTTTCAGCATTTCTGGATCTAAAATTATGGCCCTAAAACCTAAATTTTCATGAAAAATCTAGTCAGGCAAAAGGTAACCTTGGCCATATTGGCTGAAAGCCATAACTTGCCAGCCAATTGAGCAGGAGAGCTGTTTAAACACTTTATAGATGCAGAAAGTCTTGTACTTTCAATTTAAAAAGAAAAATTAGAAAGTTTTAGATTATTGCTTTTTTGTTGGTGACATCATAATGGGAGAAAGTTTATGCATGTTTGGATAAGATTATCAGGCCCTAGGTGCCAACATCAAGAGCCAATTTTTTGACTCAATATTTTATTGGAAACCAGGTTGTAGTACGAGTCTGTTGAGGGTTGGATTGGCTTTCTAACATTTCTGGTTCAAAAGTTATGGCCGAAAAAATGCAAAAAAAATTGGAAAATCCCCAGAAAGCCCTTTGGGGATAATTTATAAAACAAGCAATGGGGATAATTTGAGACTACAATCTCCTCAATGAGAGCTTTCAAATGATGTATTGCACATGCCAACAGCATGTGTGCTCATCGAGTTGTCACTAAGGCAACCAAAAGTCAATGAAGTCAAAATCTGCCGTTTCTAAAGTTTATGAAACTTCTACAAACCAAATTTCACACTCATACCATGAGGGAATCCCAAGTTATCAGGTTAAAAAAAAGTCAAAATTTATCATTAGGTCAAAATTTATCGTTAGGACAAAATTTTCTTGCAGCACAGTTTTTTTCTCTATCTATATTTTATTGAAACTGCAACAACATATAGTGACATGCTTTTGCAAGTTTAGTTGAAATTCAATAATAATAATGGGCTTGTTGCGATTTCTGACATAATGTTGTTTTGCCCACTATTGGACGATTGAATATTATGTAGGATAGGCATGGTAGGTGAGAAATGTGGTCTTACGTGGTAGGTGAGAAATGTGGTCTTACAATACTTGTCTTACAATAATTGCAAACTGTAAACATTGCAATGCTCAATTGCTTCCTGATTGTGAATGCTTAACAAGTAACAACCGCTCTGACAGCGATCTGCAATTTGCTTTACCAAAAGCACATTCGAACTCAGGTGCTAAAATGATAAAACATAGTGCAATAGAAACCTGGTCAAGAATTCCTTTAGAAATAAAAAATAAAACGTGTTTGGCACTTTTTTTGGAGGAGTATAAGAAATAAGAAATATGTATAACCCCGATAATAGAAATATACTCTGTGTTATTATTGATTGGTGTACATAAACCAAGTGGTTTGATTTGATTACGTAACGTTGTTACAGTGGAAACTGTCAAATAATGAAGTATCTCCATTAAATATTACATTGTTTGGTTATTCACAAAAATTGGTCGCAGCAAACCAGTGTATGAAGTAGTGGGATGCTGTAGCCTGTAGACACAGAGTGGCGAATTTCTGTTCTCAGCATGCATTGACAGCAAGTTCTTTTCCGCAAAGCATGATCGCGCAACTGGTTCTCAACCTGCTTAAATCTCGTGACAACATTGCAGTGCTGCAGCGATCTACAGCTTTTGACACATTTCCTCTCTAGCATACACGAATATTTTTGAATGTGTGAAAACAGTAAATGTTTAATTTGACAACTCTAAACCATTTTCTTCTCGTGGCTTGGCTTTGTCTGCAATACATTTTACTTCAGTTTACTGTATAACCACATTACCCATATTACATTTTATACCCAGAGCAAAAGACTTTTACCAACTATTATGCATTGTTCCCTTTACAAAATAAGCAGTTTCGCCCTTGGGAGGTCTGCAGCCTAGATGACCCTTGGTCCTTCGCAGCCTCCCACTCCCTCATGCATTTTATAAATCGATGTACTTGGAAGTCATCACAGTACTACATTATAATAAGCATGATGACGTCGTTCATGCGTATGTCTCAAAAACTTGTTTCATCAAAGTAAATGTATTTGCACCATCATGCGTATACTCTCTACTACTGCCATGTATGTATCCTCATCTTCCTTCATGTATTTGCGTTTTCCATGTTACTGCGATGCATGCTTAAACTCAAGCGACTTGCGTGTGGGATTGAAGACGTTACTCAATACAATAATTACTAACGTCTCAGCTATTTATCTACATTCTGCATTTCCCCATTAAACATTTGGGCAAGCTGCAAATAAAATATTTCTGATAATGAAATTTGGCATGAGAAGCAATTCTTTCAAGTAAAAGCTTCATTTGAGCCCTGGGAAACACTACAAGTTACTTCATCTTTACTAGATTAAATTTGTCAAATATTTCTGGGTTTTGAAAAATTATTTATTTATTTCTTTGAACAAGTTAAAAAAATATTTCTTTCTTTGAATAAGCTTGTTATAGTATATTAAAAGTTTTACATGTCATTTTGAACATTAGGAAATAACTTAAACAGACAGCAAAACCTACCTGTGCATGCCCCAGAATCGCATGAGCCATTTCATGACCAAGTACAATGGCAAGCTCCTCCCAACTACTCATTAACTGCAACATTCCAGTGAAAACAAAAATTTCTCCATTGGGAAGCACAAAAGCATTGTTTATGTCATTGTCATCAACCACATTCAAATGCCAAGGCATTGTTTTCACAATGTCAATGTCAGCATTGCATTTAACCAACATATTAGTGAGTTTTGCACACTCTCGAAAAATAGGACTAGATTCATCCAATAGTTTAGAACCATATTGATTTAACATATCTTTATAGTTAGAATCGGCCAAAATTAGAATTTGTTCTTTTGTAAAAGAAATCCACCGTTTCCTCCCAGTGATAGGACTTGCATCATAATGCTTCCATGAATAATGAAAGATATAAATAAATGCGAAAGAAATGATGGTAAATGAAATGCTGTGTCGAGTAATGATATGCTGAATATGGGGGGGAAGTTTAACATGGGTTTTGCGCAATGTCCGACCGGCAACAACTGATGCACCTTTCAAGATTTTTATTCCTTTACTTTTTAGCAAGAGGGCCAACACTGGGTTGATGTGATGACAGTTTGTTGTTCGCAGTCCAGAAACTTTCCAACCTTTGTACAACAAACTTTGCCATGGTGTATTTCTGCACTGATTAGGAAATACAAAACGTGGAAAGCAATTTTGAAAAAAAATCCTTTGTCCAAGCAAATACATCCAAATATATTGCAAGCCACAGTTGTTTCTGTTGTTTCTAGTACCACTGAAAAACAAGCAGCACACGGTTTAGTTTTTGTGTTAATCTGTACAAAAACCTTTGAATATGTTCATACAACAACAAAAATTGCCTAACAATTATATACTTATCCTTTCTTATGCAGTATATAGTGGTAGTCTAGGCAGTGGCCAGAGAAATTTCCTAGTTCACTCACCCAACGAAAAACTCAATGGAAACAACTAGGGCTGCCAGCTTTGTCATGAGAAAAGCCAAATTAACCATTAAAAAACAAAAAAGCCACAAGAAAGTACCAAAAAAGTCAAATACAAGATAAAAGCACAAGGACACTTTTAAACACCCATAACAGGTTGCACAGCACTTTCAGAAGACAATATATATATATGGCAGATTATGACAACTGAAGGACACAACACACTGCAATTTGAAGAAATGATCCCTGAGGCACAACAACACATGAATGGAGCATCAACACATAAAAAGAGTAGACCCGAGGAATCAGCAAAAATTGAATGCAGCAGGGCAATTCCATATGTGACATTTTGACAAATTTTTTGGAGATAATTCATTATAACTTTCATATGGTGCATTTCTGAAATTTTAGTTTGGTATCATCAATAGCAAAGTATGTGATAATTACATATTTTGAAAAAAATGTTTTTTTCTGCAACTTTATTTTTTTTAATGTGGGATTTTTTGTAGGTGGCTATTCATGAAAATCGATTGAAAAATCGTGAAGAAAAATATACTACTTGTGCTATATTTTGTGATCTTTCTAGAGCATTTGATAAAATCGACCACAGCATACTCTCAAACAAGCTTGAACACTTTTGTGAAATTAGAGGCATACCCTTAAAATTGTTGACCAATTACTTACAAGATCATCAGCAGTATACTGTGGTTGAAGGATGTAAATCAGATGTTCAAAGTACAAAGTTAAACTGCAGAGTGCCTCATGGTTCAACGCTTCGACCTTTTATTCACTTTATTCATTAATGATTTACCCAAAGTTTCAAGACTTAGAACAACCATGTTTGCAGACAACACCCTCCTAACTATCTCAAGCAACAACCCCCAACAATTGAACACACTAGCAAATGCAGAACTGCAAAAGATACATAAAAAAACACCTTCATGTTAATTAAATGCGACCCAAAACTAGTAACATCATTTTCAGTAAATATGGGCAACAATCAAATTGTTCACACTAATTGTACAAAGTATTTAGGAATAATCATAGATGATAAATTGTCGTGGTACCAACACATAACCAACCTAGAGGATAAATTAGCACAAAGCCTTGGAATTTTACACAACAAGACACTATCTGACTTCTTCTGCACTAAAGTCAGTTTACTTGTTGTTTTCACAAGAAATTGTGTTTTCGAGGATGTTGCGTGTGTTGACACAAAACTTTGAAACAAATTGAAACTTTCCGTGTTAAAATGTCATTTTCCTGGTAAAGCAAACTTAATAGTGAAGAAAGTCTTTACCATTGTAAGACTTGAAAGCGACCACAAAAATCCTGGAAAATTTCATTCAATTGTTGGTATATTATATACCAAGGGAATGTTGAAGAACCAGAGGAAGATATAAAACTGTACAGATACTACATAATACTGCAACATGCCATGGCTGTATTTTTTACTGTGAGATTTTGTACCTTCTTGTAACATATAACCTACAGTAGCATTAGTGGACTCAAGCGTCTTCTGAATATTTGTGGTGACTATGCTGCTGAAATTTGTGGTGACTATGCTGAAATTTGTGGTGACTATGCTGAAAAAAAATTTGTGGTGACTATGCTGAATATTTGTGGTGACTATACTCCAGCGTCTTCTGAATATTTGTGGTGACTATGAATATTTGTGGTGACTATACACGAAATCGCTTTTAATTGCAACAAAACTATTGGTGTACTTTTTTGTCCCAAGACATAGAAAGGACATGCTCCATTGAATGTTTTTCTGAATTGTGTACGTATAAAATTTCTTGAACAAGTCAAATAACTTGGTGCATCTCTAAATAAATGCCTCACTGAAGGATGGTGGTCATATATAAAGACAAGTGAAATCGCTGTACTGTGTAAGAAACAAGCTCAGAGGCACCTTTGCTCAGTCAGTGCTCACCTGCAGTTAAAACCACTCTATTCCGTGGTTACTGCATGTCGATGTATGCTTGCCAACTGTGGAGCAAATATACACTGACTAGTATGAAACAGTTACGAATGAGTTGTTCACAACAACGTCTTCCGAATTATGCATCACATACCCAGAAATGCAAGTGTTCACCCACATCAAGTTAATTGCTTTGTCAGGACCTATGATGCCTTGTTTAGAAAATTAAATATCTGCACGTTTTTTTCAAAGATGTACATCTTCATATAATTTTTTGTCTGATCGCTTCAAAGTCCGATGCTTTTTACAAATCTTCATTTTGGTCCATTAAACGTTACAGTACCTCTCTCCTAGAAAAGACATGACAGCAACAGTACCTCAGCAGCCTTAACCCATTCAGGGCCAAATTAACTTTTAGCCATAGGAAAAATCTCAGATTTGGAGAGTATGACACCTCAGCATAGCAATGATGAATTTTCATGGAATTTTTGTTGTAATCTTGTTTGAGGGGGAAGTTATGAAATGTTGCAAATTTGCAACAAAGTCCTGCAAGATACACAAAGCAATGAAGAATACAGCAACTCAGTAGGTTTTACTTTATCCAAAAGCATGCAAAGATTGAAGTATCAAATTGTTCAAGATACAGTTTTTTGACGAAAAGTAACTTGTTGGCGGACCCGTAACCGACTTTGGACACTAAAGAAGGCGAAGCGTTTTCTGAGGGGGTAATTTTACAGCATATCACACGCAAAAACAACGGTTATGCATACAATCTGAGTTTGCAGACAATACAACGTTGTAGCAAAAACATTTACACATACTACAAAGTTATAGTAAAAAAGTTAACACATACTATAACGTTGGCAAGGGGGGCTAAAAAAACGTCCCCCTCAGTCAGGGGCCTGCTTGTAAGGTAATGGGATTGTAAAAAGTAGCATTATTTGCCCTTAATGTTACTTCTTTGTGTGGTATTCCATGAAGCAGTTTTTGTCTTTTGTAAAACAGAGTAATATTTTACACTTCAAAATATTGATTTATCCATGAAGTGAGTGAAATACTACATTGGACTAGGTTTTTCACCTGGAGGAGAAAAATCTGCTCCCCTGAATGTTGAATCTATATTAGTTGATGGCAGTTTCCTCAGCCGCCAAGTAAACTGTTGCCTGTTGCCAGATGGGCTAGGTTGGGATTTACTCTTATTTATGGCTGCATTTATATCATCAGAGTTTTCTTCATGAGGTTGAAAACTCTGATGATGTAAATGCAGCGATAGACATGGTTGGTGGATTTTGACATTCAGATGGTTTTGGCCAGTTTGTGCTAATTTCACAAATTCTTCATCCAAATTGGAATCCAAGAGAAGGTGTTCATCATTCAATTCAAAATCAGGATCTGTAGCATCACCCACTGTATTTTCGGGCAAGTACACCATTTGCAGCACCTCTGTGGTGTTGTACCTTTTTGATGCGACATTGCGATTTCAAAATTTAAATATTGCAATAAATAATTCAAAATGCTTATCTAAAAATGCACCAAAAAAGAAAGCTGCATCAACATCACAAACAAAAATATGATGCCATGGTTTAGTATGTTCTGTTGCCTGACATCAAGCAGGTAAACCATTTGCAGCGCCTCAATAGTGATGTACTTTTTTGATGAGACATTATGATTTAAAAATTCAAGCATTTGTAAATATTGCAAAAAATAATCCAAAACTTTTATCCACAAAATGCACTTAAAAAAGAAAGCAATTTCAACATCACAAACACACATACATATGATGCTATGTTCATGCCATAGTTAAAAGTTTAGTATGTACTGTAGGCTAACATCAGTCAAGTAAACCATCTGCAGCACCTCAGTAGTTCTGCACTTTTTTGATGTGACATAATATTTGAAAAATCCAGCATTTGTATAAAAATTTAAAAATTGTATCCATAAAATTCACCGAAAAATGTAAACAATAAACATCACATACATACAGCCATGATACCAAGGTGCAATATGTAATGTAGGCCAAATCAAATGAAACCCAACAAAGAAAATAAGCTGCATTGCAATGACAATTCATTACAACTGACTAACAATATTTATATCTGACTAAAACTGAGAGCTTTCTTGGCCATTTGTGATTCTGTGTCAACAATCCACATGTATACAAAATTCATATGCATGAAAAGGTAATTACTGAAGGCTAGCCTAATGCAGATTTTATGTGCACAATGGTTCAAAATGAAATGCTACATCACCACAATTTGCATTGTTCAACCTGGATCAAGCTAACAAGTATATTGATCAAGGTAAGTTACCACATAGATTGCAAGCTTAGGCTACCTATCTGCCCACGGGCCACTTTGTTAGTGAACTCAAGCAAAAATGATGAACTTACTTCTTTGCAAACCCAAACATTGCTCTCCAAGTTTTAGCTTAAGTTCTTATCATCGGGCTGTGGCAGTCAGCATTCGGTGCTCCCTCCTTCCTGAATTTGATGAGGAGGTGATGGAGCCCCAGCCAAGTCAAATTGACTGGCTTAAGGTTACGGCCCAGGAAAAAGAGGACTACTACCGTGAAAGCAAAAATCTACTTGAATGAATATCGTATTGTGTAACGTCTTCACTCCCACACGCAAAGCGCTAGGTTTTTAACATGCATCGCAGTAAAGAGAAAAGAAAACGTAAGTACATGAAAGAAGACCAGGATGTATACATGGCGGTAGTATAGAGTATACGCTTGATGGCGCTAATGCAGTTACTGTACTTTGATGAAATACAAGCTTTTTCAGACACTTTTTAAAGCACACGCATGAAAGAT